>ERZ1370068.267-contig-10240_pt1 | contig 68562 bp, 68 predicted proteins | sample MGYA00561227_ERZ1370068 | MGnify/ENA primary metagenome ERZ1370068 (study PRJEB38410, sample SAMEA6850437) | metagenome | study: Metagenomic assessment of the ecological functions of the soil: analysis of the soil microbiota associated with the... | reverse complement strand
TACTACGTACGCTGCTGACGCCGAGGCCGTAAAGCAGTGGTCAGGCGGCTTCTGGATACCTAATATATGCGCCGTTTGCTGAAAACCGATCCCCGTCGAGTCTGCCGACGCTGTCGGCGGCGCCGCTGCCGCTGCGCGCGCCTCGCCGGCCGCTAGGCGCTCCGATCGTCGTGGTCCGCCGCGAGGGCGCGCGCGGTCGCGATGCGAGCAGGTCGCGGTGACAGCAGCACGAGCGGACAGCGTCGCGTCGCAGCCGGCGGAAACGGCAGGATCGCGCGGCGCGCTTTCTCGCCGAAGCGCGCGCGCATCGCCGCGTCCTGCAGCGAGCGCATGTGCGCGACGAGCGCGGCGACGTCGCGCGACGGACACGCGAATCCGCACTCGTGCTCGTGCCAGCAGTCCGGCGACGCCCGACTTCGTGCTGCCGATGACCGGGAGCCCGCACGCCATCGCTTCGAGCGGCGACATCGGGCGACGGGTCGTAGATCGACGCGGCGCCACGAAGACGTCCGCGGCGCCGTAATGCGGCCGCACGTCGACGTGCGAATCGACCGTCGTCACGCGAGCAGCGACGCCCCGCGCTTGCGCGTGAGCGCGAATGCGCGCTGATCGCCGCGGCGCGGCGCCGATCACGACGAGATGCGCTGGCGGCGGCAGCCCGCGCGAGCGCGTCGATCGCCGTCGTGCGCCGTACAGTGCGCGAAATCGCGGCAGACGACGAGGAAGATCGTCGCGCCGGCATCGATGCTGGTGACGCCTCGAGGATCCTCGGCCGATCGCGCACGCAGGCCGCGGGTGGAAGCGCTCCGCGCGTCGACCGAGTTGTAGATGACTGGCGAGCTTCGATTCGGGACGGCGAACCGCGCATGAATCTCGTCGCGGACCATCTTCGACTTGCAGATGACCGTGCGCAGCCACGGGCTCGCGATAGAGGCGCTCTTCGATCCGCAGCAGGTACCGATCGTGCGGCGAGCACGCGAGCCGACAGGCGCCGCTGCCGGCGACGCGTGCTTCGACCGCTCCTCGAGCCGGACGGCGTGGACGCCGTCGCCCGCGCGGTAGACGTCGCAGCAGAGCATGCGCTCGTGCGACTCGACGAGGCTCGGCATCGTCCTGGCGAATCGAGTGCGGCACGCCGCGCCGCGAAGCCCCAGTCGCGCCAGAGCGCTTGCCGATGTGAAACGGATCGCAGATCACCGGCTCGATCAGCTGCAGGCGCGTCTGCGGCCACGACCGCGTGTACAGCGAAATGGCGACGTTGCGCTCGAGCAGCGCTTCGAGTGCCTCGCTCGGTGCCGCGCTCGACGGCGCCGTCGGGATGGTAGTGCTGCCGGACGATCGCGAGGCGCATCGCCGATCACGATAGCAAATATCGCCGCGTCACGCCGCGCGGGCGATTGCTGGCGCGATCGACGCGGCTCAGTCAGGGCTCACCTCGGTCGCCGGCGCAGCGCCACACGATTTGCGATCGCCGGTGCGCCGCCGCGCTTCCGGTACAATCGACACGGTCCGTCCTGGACGCCGCCCCGCTCCCGCCATGCCGATCGATGCCGTCAACGCCGCCGTCAAGGCGCAAATCCTCGCCGAGGCGCTGCCGTACATCCAGCGCTTTCCACGACAAGACGATCATCGTCAAGTACGGCGGCAACGCGATGACCGAGGCACGCGCTCAAGGCCGGCTTCGCGCGCGACGTCGTGATGCTGAAGCTCGTCGGCATGAACCCGGTCATCGTCCACGGCGGCGGGCCGCAGATCGGCGATCTGCTGAAGAAGATGGGCATCCAGAGCGAGTTCCGGCAGGGCATGCGCGTGACCGACGAGCGCGTGATGAACGTCGTCGAGATGGTGCTGGGCGAGCTCAACCAGGAAATCGTCGGCCTCATCAACCAGCACGGCGGCAAGGCGGTCGGCCTGACCGGCCAGGACGGCGCGTTCATCCACGCGCGCAAGATGCTGCTGCAAGAGCGAGACCGATCGACGGCGAGATCGGTCGACATCGGGCTCGTCGGCGAGATCGAGCGCATCGATCCCGAGCTGATCCAGCCTGCTCGACTCGCGCGACTTCATCCCGGTGATCGCGCCGATCGGCGTCGGCGCCGACGGCGAGGCGTACAACATCAACGCCGACCTCGTCGCGGGCAAGCTCGCCGAGACGCTGCAAGGCCGAGAAGCTCGTGCTGATGACCAACACCGTCGGCGTGCTCGACAAGAACGGCAACCTGCTGACCGGGCTCACGGCGAGCCGAGATCGACGCGCTGTTCGCCGACGGCACGATCCACGGCGGCATGCTGCCGAAGATCGGCTCGGCGCTCGACGCGGTGAAGAACGGCGTCGCGAGCTCGCACATCATCGACGGCCGCGTCGAGCACGCGCTGCTGCTCGAAGTGCTGACGAACGAAGGCGTCGGCACGATGATCCGCGCCGACGACGACGCGCGCCGCGTCCTCGCGCGCGCGGCGGCTGACTAGCGCCATCCGCCGCGGCAGCCAAACCCGGCGAGCGCCGCCTGCAGATCCTGCAGACGCTGGCGGCGATGCTCGAGAACCCGCGCGCGCGAGAGGTGACGACCGCCGCGCTCGCGGCGAAGCTCGACGTCTCCGGAGGCCGCGCTCTATCGCCACTTCGCGAGCAAGGCGCAGATGTTCGAGGGGCTGATCGAGTTCATCGAGACGACGCTGTTCACGCTCGTCAACAAGATCGCCGACGCGAGACCGCAGGACGGCGTCGGCGCAGGCGCAGCAGATCGTCGCCGTGCTGCTCGGCTTCGCGGAGAAGAATCCGGGGATGACGCGCGTGCTGATCGGCGACGCGCTCGTCAACGAGGACGAGCGGCTGCAGGCGCGGATGAACCAGCTCTACGACCGGATCGAGGCGGCGCTGCGGCAGGCGCTGCGCATCGCGCAGGCGAACGGCAGCTGGCCGGGCGATCACGGCGGCCGACGCCAACGTGCTGCTCGCGTTCGTGCTCGGCCGATGGCAGCTTTTCGCGAAGAGCGGCTTCAAGCGCTCGCCGCAGGACGGGTGGGAACGAGCAGCGCAAGCTTCTCTCGGTTCGAGTCAGCGCGCCCTCGCTGCCGCTCACGCCGCCTGAACCGTCGAGGGCGCGAGCACGCAGCCGGCGATCCGCCAGCGGCCGTCCTTCTGCTTTTCCATCGTGTAGAGCGCGACCAGCACCGGAGTTGTACCGGGGGCGACGAGCCGCAGCGGCTGGATGATCGGCGCCGTCGATCACGGCGCCGTCGAGGAATTCGGCGTAGCGCGCTGCGATCAGTGCGCCGTAGCCGTTGCGCACCATCGCGAGGAAGGTCTCCGGCGCGCCGAACTGCGCGCGGATGCCCGGCGACGCGAACGAGAACGCCTTCCGCGCATCGCCGGACTTGAGCGCCTTGCCGCTGATCGTCGATCGTCCGCCGGATCGCAGACCAATCCGCAGCGGCGGGATCCACCCCGGGTGCGCCTGCGCGACTCCGGAGGGCGAGAGGCGTCGCCGCGATTCGCGGCGACGCGGCGCTACGCGCCATCGCGCGCGCTGCCAGGCACGCGGGTCGCGAGTGACGCGGACCTCGGCCGGCGGCATGCGCAGGCGTCGGGCAGCGGAATCGCGCCGGCGAGCGCCACTCTCCATCTTCTGTGTGCTCCCGCACACCGGGCACGCGGGAGCGCGCGTGACGCGCACTTCGCGCCAGCGCATCGTGGAGCGCATTCGGCAGCAGCAGGCGCCCGGCGAGCGACTCGCGCGACGCCCGCGAGCAACTTCAGCGCCTCGGCGGCCTGCGTCGCGCCGACGATGCCGACGATCGGCGCGAAGACGCCCATGATCGCGCACCGCGTCTCCTCGAGCGCCTCGCCTTCGCCGAACAGGCAGTGATAGCAGGGCGAGCTCGGATCGCGCGGATCGAACACGGCGATCTGGCCGTCGAAGCGGATCGCCGCGCCCGACACGAGCGGCGTCCTCGCCGCGACGCACGCGCGATTCACCGCGTGGCGCGTCGCGAAGTTGTCGCAGCAGTCGACGACGACGTCGGCGCGCCGCGACGCGGGCGCAAGCTCGCCGGCCCGATTCGCGCCCTTCGATCGTCCCGACGGCGACGAGGGGATTGATCGCCGAGAGGCGCCCGCTCGCCGCCGCGACCTTCGGCGCGCCCACGTCGGCGGTCGCGTACAGGATCTGGCGTTGCAGATTGGTGAGATCGACGCGGTCGGGATCGGCGAGCGTGAGCGATCCGACACCGGCGGCGGCGAGGAACTGCGCGACCGGTGCGCCCAGTCCGCCGACGCCCACGACGAGGTGACGCGCGGCGGCGAAGCGCTCCTGCGCCTCGATGCCGAGCTCGGGCAGCAGGATGTGCCGGCTGTAGCGAAGGAGGCTGGTGTCGTCCAGCGAACGGGATCGCGATGCATCTGCGGGCCTGCCGAGCGATGATAGCGCCAGACGACGCGGTGCCCGATGGCGGTTGCGCGCACCCAAACGAAAACGCCGGCGGCGCCGGGCGTTTCGACGCTAGTCGAGGCAGAGGTTACTGCGGCTTCGCTTGCGCGGAGACGGCCTTCGCCGACGCGATCACCGGCAGACCCTTCAACTGGTTCATCGCCTGCGTCAGCTGGAAGTCGTCGGTCGAGCCCGAACTCGAAGCGCGGCGGCGGCGGCGGTGCCGCTGCGCCGGAGGGCTGCGGTCTTCGACTTGTCGGCGTCCGACTCGTTGCGCTTCAGCGTCTCGACCGCCTTGGCCGCCGACGTCTCGCTGCGGCCGGTGCCGAGGTGGTTCTCGAGATTGGCTTCGCGGATGCGGTTCGGGCGATTCGCGGCCGTCGTCGACGTAGATGTCCGGCTCGATGCCCTTCGCCTGGATCGAGCGCCCGGCCGGCGTGTAGTAGCGCGCCGTCGTGAGCTTGAGCCCGGCGTTGTTGCGACAGCGGCAGGATCGTCTGCACCGAGCCCTTGCCGAACGTCTGCGCCGCCGAGCACGACCGCGCGCTTGTGGTCCTGCAGCGCGCCGGCGACGATCTCGGACGCGGACGCCGTGCCGCCGTCGACCAGCACGACCATCGGCACCTTCTTCACGCCGGCGGGCAGGTCCCTCGAGGTAGTCGTCGCCGCGGCGCGAGTAGTGCTCCTTCGACGCCGTCAGCCGCATCCGCGCCTCGGGCGTGCGGCCGTCGGTGTAGACGACGAGCGCGTCCTTCGGCAGGAACGCCGACGACACCGCGACCGCCTGGTTGAGGAGGCCGCCCGGATCGCTGCGCAGGTCGAGCACGAGGCCCTTGAGCTCGCCCTGCTTGTAGCAAGTCCTTCAGCGCCTTCGCGAGGTCCTCGCCGGTGCGGTCCTGGAACTGGCGGACGCGCACGTAGCCGTAGCCCGGCTCGAGCATCTTCGCGCGGACGCTCTTGACGTTGATCTCTTCGCGGACGAGGGTGAACGTGAGCAGGCCCTCGGCGTCCTTGCGCGCGATCGGTCAGCGCCGACCGGCGTGCCGGGCTTGCCGCGCATCATCTCGACCGCCTTGGTGAGCGGCATGCCGCGCGTCGCGGTCTCGTCGATCTTGACGATCAGATCGCCGGCCTTGATGCCGGCGCGGAAGGCGGGCGTGTCCTCGATCGGCGAGATCGACGCGGATCGCGCCGTCTTCGACGCCGACCTCGATGCCCAGGCCGCCGAACTTGCCCTGCGTCGAGATCTGCAGGTCCTTGAACGCTTCGGCGTCGAGGAAGTCGGAGTGCGGGTCGAGCCCGTGCACCATCCCGTTGATCGCCTCCTTGATGAGCTTTCGTCGGAGACGGGCTCGACGTAGTCGCTCTTGATCCGGCCGAAGACGGCGGAGAGGAGCTGCAGATCCTCGTAGGGGATCGGCAGCTTGGCGTCGCGCTGCGCAATCACCGAGAAGTTGATCGACAGCAGGACGCCCAGTACGGCGCCCAGGCCGATCAGCCCAGCCTTCTTCCAGTTGTTCATCGTGACTTCCTTTAGCCGGATCGCCTCGAAGTATACGCCGGCTGCGGAACATGTGCAGAACGAAGCGCCCTCGAGAACGATCGTTTGTCCGCAATCGCGGACCGCAAGTTCCATGCCCCGCGAATGCCGGCGGAAACCCTATTCGCAATGTCAGCGCGCGCCTCAGATGAGCGTTTACTTTGGAGTATTGCGCGTCGTATTCCCGTTGCAGCTGGCGGGCGCCGATCGGCAGCGCGCGAAAGGTCGAGCCGAGATCGGTGCGTTATCATTTTGCCTTTGCCCGTGTTCCGGCCCTCCGAATGACGTTTGTCCAGAACAACTGGCTCCTGATCCTGCGTCTTCGTGCTGTCGGGCGCGCATGCTCGTCTGGCCGCTTGATCCAGCGTCGGCTGTCGCCCGGAAGGGACGTCGGCACGCTCGAGGTCGACGCGCCTCATCAGCTCGTCGAACGCCGTGCTGCTCGACATCCGCGAGACCAAGGAATACGAGGGCGGCCGGCTGCCCAATGCGCTCCACATCCCGCTGTCGCAGCTCGCGAGCCGCGGCGGCGAGCTCGCGCGCTACGTCGGCAAGCCGGTCGTCGCTTACTGCACGACCGGCAACCGCTGCGCGGATGGCGAACGCGCGCGCTGGCGCGCGCTCGGATTCACGGATGTCTACAATCTGCGCGGCGGCTACAAGGCGTGGAAGGACGCGGGGCTGCCCGTGGAGAAGTGACGTTGCCGACGGTGACGATGTACTCGACGGCGCGTCTGCCCGTACTGCATCCAGGCGCTGCGCTTGCTGAAAGCGCAAGGGCGTCACCGACGTCGCGACGATTCGCGTCGACCTCGATCCGGCGATGCGGCGCACGATGATGGAGGCGCACGGGCCGCCGCACGGTGCCGCAGATCTACATCGACGACTTTCACGTCGGCGGCTACGACGATCTCGTCGCGCTGGATCACGCCGGGCGTCTCGCGCCGCTGCTCGCCGGCGATCCCGCCGGGCAGATAGGCGCACCCGGGCCGGCGCCTTGCCGCGGCGTAGGGTAAAATCGCCTGTTTGACCTCTCCAAGGAGACTTCATCATGGTCGACCCGCAGGTACCCGGCGACGGCACGCAGGGCGTCACGTTCACCATCGACAAGATCTACATCAAGGACCTCTCGCTCGAGAGCCGGGATCCCCGCAGTCGTTCCTTACGCAGGAGCAGCCGCAGGTCGAGGTCGGGCTGCGCACGCGCGGCGAGCAGATCAGCCGGACGTCTACGAGAGCGTGCTCACCGTGACGCTCACCGCGAAGGTCGGCGACAAGACGCTGCTTCCTCGTCGAGGCGTCGCAGGCCGGCATCTTCACGATCCGCGGGATTCCGCCGGACCAGCTGCAGCCGATGATCGCGATCAACTGCCCGACCGTGCTGTTCCCGTACATTCGCGAATGCCTCGCCGATGCGGTGACGCGAGCGGGATTTCCGCCGGTGCACCTCGCGCCGATCAGCTTCGAGGCGCTGTATCAGCAGCAGCTCGCGCAGATGCAGCAGCCGCAGCCCGCGGCCGCGGTCAACTGAAGCGCAGCGCGACGGCGCACAGCCGATGGCGCGATTCGCCGCGCAGCCGGCAGCGCGGGCCGAATCGTGTTGCGTGCGCGCCGCGGGCTTCGCGCTTCGCGCTTGGCGCGGGCGCCGCGTGGGGCGCGGACTTCATGTCGACTGGCGATGCCGGCGACGATCCTCTACGACGCGCCGTCGGCGAGGGCCAAGCCGCTGTTCGTGCTCGGCCGCGACACGCCGCTCGAGGTCATCGTGCCGGTCGAGGGATGGACCGAAGGTCCGCGACGTCGCCGGCACGATCGGCTGGGTCGAGAAGCGCAACCTCTGGCGAGCGCCGGTCGCTCGTCGTCCGCGCGCCCGTCGCCGAGGTTCGCGCGAATCCCGATGAAGCCGCGGCGCTCGCGTTCCGCGCCGAGCACGGCGTGCTTGCTCGAGCTCGCCGAACCGGCGACCGGCGCGACGACGACCGCGATGCCGGGCTGGGTGAAGGTCGAGCATCGCGACGGCCAGTCCGGGCTTCGTCCGGATCACGCAGGTGTTCGGCCTCTGAGCGCGCTCCGGCGCGGCGTCGACCGGGATAGCCGGTCCACGCACAGCCATGACCGCGATCGATCGCGCTCATCGGCGCCGGCGCGTGGGGACCGCGCTGGCCGTGCACCTCGCGCGCCGCGCGACCTTGCCGTCACGCTGTGGGCGCGCGATCCCGGGCAGGCGCGGGCGATCGCCGGAGGCGCGTCAACGCGCAGGTATCTGCCGGACGTCGCGCTGCCTGACGCGCTTTCCGTCACCGCGGACTCGACGCTGCGGCGACGCGGAGCTGCTGATCGTCGCGACGCCGATCGCCGCGCTTCCGGATGTCGCCGGCGAGCTCGCGCGCGGCGGGGCGCGCGCCGCTCGTCTGGCTGTCGAAAGGGCTCCTCTCGGTGCGCTGCCGGCGCCGCGCATCCCGCCGGCGTCGCGCTCGCGCACCAGGTGATCGCGCCGATGTGGCCGGCGCCCGTGGGCATCGTCTCGGGACCGAGCTTCGCCGAGGAAGTCGCGCGCGGGCTTGCCGACGGCGGTCGCCGTCGCGGCGACCGACGCTGCGCTCGCGGCGCGGGTCGCCTCGCTGCTGCGCGCCGACACGTTGCGCGCCTACGAGAGCGACGACATCGCCGGCGTCGAGGCCGGCGGCGCGGTGAAGAACGTGCTGGCGATCGCCGCCGGCGCGAGCGACGCTCGGGCTTCGGCAACAACGCGCGCGCCGCGCTGATCACGCGCGGACTCGCCGAAACCGGCCGGCTGTCGGCGGCGCTCGGCGGCCGCCGCGACACGCTGATGGGCCTCGCGGGGCTCGGCGATCTCGTGCTGACGTGCACCGGCGATCTGTCGCGCAATCGCCGCGTCGGACTCGCGCTCGCGCAGGGCAAATCGCTCGTCGGAAGTCCTGGCCGAGCTGGGCCACGTCGCCGAGGGCGTGGCGTCCGCGCGCGGTGCGCAAGCTGTCGCGCCATCACGGCGTCGAAATGCCGATCTGCGACGCCGTGCACGCGGTGCCTCTACGAGGGCCTGTCCAGCCAAGCGAGCGCGGTCGAGCGGCTTGCTCGGCGCGCGAGCCGCGGTCCGGAGCGGCATTGAGCGAGTCCGGACGCTAGCCATGTTCACGCTGCCGCCGACGAACCTCGCAGTTGTCGCCAGGCCTCGTAGACCGCGACGGCGACCGCGTTCGACAGATTGAGGCTTCGCACGCCGCGCGCGCATCGGAATGCGCAGGCGCGCGTCCGGCGCGAATCGCGCGAGCATCGCGTCGGGAAGGCCCGACGATTCGCACCCGAAGACGAGCGACGTCGCCCGGCGACGAAGCGCGCCGCGTACAACGACCGGGTGCGCCTGCGTCGTGAACGCGAACCAGCGCCGCGGCCCTCGTCGTCGAGCGCCGCGCTGCACGCGGCGAAATCGCGGTGGACGCGCACGCTCGCATACTCGTGATAGTCGAGCCCGGCGCGCTTCAGCTCGCGATCGTCCATCCGGAAACCGAGCGGCTCGACCAGATGGAGCGCGCGTCGCCGTGTTGGCGGTGAGCCGGATCACGTTGCCGGTGTTGCGGCGGAATTTCCGGATGCACGAGCACGACGGCGAGACGGCTGGGGATTCGACGGCAGTCATCGGCGATCGGCCTCACGCGAGGCTCCGGACGGGCGTTCGCGCGACGACCCAGCACTCGACGCGCGCGGCGCCCGCCGTCCATCAGCACGCGCGACGCCTCGGCGAGCGTCGCGCCGGTGGTCATCACGTCGTCGACGAGCGCGATGCGAGCGCCGCGCACCGGATCCGCGCAGCGCGAACGCGCCGCGCACGTTGCGGCGGCGCGCGGTCCACGGCAACGCGGCCTGCGGCGCGCCTCGCGCCGATTCGCGTCGAGCGGTGCGACCACCGGCAGCCCGACGGCGGCGGCGACGCGGGTGGCGATTTCGCCCGCCTGGTTGAAGCCGCGCTCGCGCTGACGCGACGCCGCAAGCGGCAGCGCGACGATCGCCGCGGCCGATCGCCGGGACTGCGGTCGGCGAGCTTCGCGCGCACCGCGGCGGCGAGCGTCGCCGCCGCCCAATCGACGAGCGCGATGTTGCCGCCGTATTTGATCCGCTGGATCAGGCGGTCGACCGGGAACGCGTAGATCAGCGCGGCGACCGTCTCCGAGAACGGCGGCGGTGCGGCTGCACGCAGCCGCCGCAGATCGCGTGATGCTCGGCAGGCAGCGCGCAAACGGGACAGGCGAGTCGCGACCGCGGGGAGGTCGGCCGCGCAGGCATCGCAGATCAGCATGCGGCCGCTCGCGCCCGCGCAGAGCGCGCAGCGCTGCGGCAGCGCGCCTCGAAGGATCCCGCCTGCGCGCGCCGCGGCCCTCGCGCAGCGCGGCGTACGGGCCGAAGTCGTGCGCTGCAGTCAAATGGTTCGACGCGTGCATTTGACAAGATGGGGCACCTCCCTCGACACTCGGATCCGATTCTAGTGCGCCGGGTTGAATTCGTCGCTCGCATCTTCGAGCTCCGACCCGGCGAGCGCAGCGCGTCCTGTCCCAACTTGCGAAACTAGCGCCTCAATGTCCTCGATGCCATCGGCCGAACGCACGAGCGGCAGCTCGTCGCGCGCGCCGAATCGCGCGCGCCCGCGCTGGCCGATCGAGTCGGTCGAGGCGCTCTTCGCGCTGCCGTTTTCCGACCTCATCTTCCGCGCGCAGCGAGACGCACCGCGCGCACCATCGCGCCGAATGCGGTCCAGCTCTCGACGCTCGATCTCGATCAAGACCGGCGGCTGCCCCGAGGATTGCGGCTACTGCCCGCAGGCGAAGCGCTACCACACGGGCGTTGCCGAGCAGGCGCTGCTCGGTCTCGACACGGTCGTCGCGGCCGGCGCGCGCCGCGAAGGCGCAGGGCGCGACGCGCTTCTGCATGGGCGCCGCGTGGCGCGGACCAGCGACCGCGATCTCGAGCCGGTGCTCGCGATGGTCCGCGAAGTGAAGGCGCTCGGCCTCGAGACGTGCTGCACGCTCGGCATGCTGCGCGACGGTCAGGCCGAGGCGCTGCAAGGCCGCCGGTCTCGACTACTACAACCACAACCTCGACACCTCGCCCGAGTTCTACGGCGAGGTGATCACGACGCGCGACTACGGGATCGGCTCGACACGCTCGAGCAGCGTGCGCGCGGCCGGCGTTTCAGGTCTGCTGCGGCGGGATCGTCGGGATGGGCGAGTCGCGCGCGCAGCGCGCGGGCCTGCATCGCGCAGCTCGCGAACCTGGACCCGTATCCGGAGTCGGTGCCGATCAACCACCTGGTGCAGGTCGCGCGGCACGCCGCTGCACGAGCGCTTGGCGGCGGCGACGCGATCGACCCGTTCGAGTTCGTGCGCACGATCGCGGTGGCGCGCATCACGATGCCCAAGGCGATGGTGCGCCTGTCCGCCGGACGGCGCGAACTGGGCGACGCGGTGCAGGCGCTGTGCTTTCTCGCCGGCGCCAATTCGATCTTCTACGGCGACAAGCTGCTGACGACCGGCAACCCGGACGTCGTCGCCGACCGCGCGCTGTTCGCGCGGCTCGGGCTCGCGGCGATGGATTCTCCGGCGGCCTGACGCGGGCGGTGTGCCCAACCCGCTGATCGCCGGCCTCCTCGCCGACCTCGCAGCGCGGGAGGCCGATGGACGGAAGCGAACGCGGCGCACGCTCGACTCGGCACAGGGGACACGCGTCGTCGTCGGCGGCCGCGAGCTTGTCGCGTTCGCGAGCAACGATTATCTCGGCCTCGCCAATCACCCCGACGTCGTCGCGGCGGCGCGCGACGGCGCAGCGCGCTGGGGCGTCGGCGCCGGCGCGTCGCACCTCGTCTGCGGCCACTTCGCGCCGCACGCGGCGCTCGAAGCCGATCTCGCGGCGTTCGTGCGCCCATGCGCCGGCGCGCGCGGCGCTGACGTTTTCGTCGGGCTACCTCGCCAATCTCGCGATCCTGACGCGCGCTCGCCGGGCGCGACGACGCGATCTTCGCCGACCGGTTGAACCATGCGTGCCTCAACGACGGCGCGCTGCTTGTCGCGAGCCGAATTCGTCCGCTATCCGCACGCCGATGTCGCCGCGCTCGAGCAGCGGCTCGCGGCGTCGACGGCGCGGCGCAAGCTGATCGCGACCGACGCGGTCTTCAGCATGGACGGCGACATCGCGCCGCTGCCCGCGCTCGCTGCGCTCGCCGACGCCTACGACGCGTGGCTCGTCGTCGACGACGCGCACGGCTTCGGCGTGCTGGGAGCGGCGCCGAACGCGGGCGCGGGACGCTCGCGCATTTCGGCCTCGAGTCCGAGCGGATCGTCTACATGGGCACGCTCGGCAAGGCGGCCGGCGTCGCCGGCGCGTTCGTCGCCGCGCATCCGGCCGTCATCGACACCCTCGGTCGAGACCGCGCGTCTCGTACGTGTTCACGACGGCCGCCCCGCCGCTGCTCGCCGAAGCGCTGCGCGCGAGCCTCCGGATCATCCGCGACGACGCGGCGCGCCACGCGCATCTCGGCCTGCTGATCGCGCGTTTTCGCGAGCGCATGCGCGACTTGCCGTGGCGGCTTCTCGACTCGCAGACCGCGATTCAGCCTGTCATCGTCGGCGAGCAATGCGGCGGCGGTCGATCTCGCTGCCGCGCTGTGGGAGCGCGGATTCTGGGTGCCCGCGATCCGGCCGCCGACGGTTCCGAAGGGGACCGCGCGGTTGCGCGTGTCGCTCAGCGCCGCGCACTCGGCCGAGCGACGTCGATGCGCTCGCCGAGCGCGCTTGCCGCGCGATGACCGCGGCGAGCTGGCGCAACGCAGCGCGCGTCGATGAGCGCGACGCTGCACGTCGAATCGGTCGGCAGCGGCCGCCGCTCGTGCTGTTGCACGGCTGGGCGATGCATTCGGGCATCTGGGGTCCGCTCGTCGGGCGGCTCGCCAGGCGCTTTCGCGTGCACGCCGTCGATCTGCCGGGCCATGGCCACAGCGCGCTCGCCGCGCCGTTCACGCTCGATAGCGCTCGCGCTGCGGTCTCGAGCTGCGGTCCCGGCCGAAGCGGGTCCGCTCACCGTCGTCGGCTGGTCGCTCGGCGGACTCGTCGCGATGCGCTGGGCGCGGCAGGAGCCCGCGCGGGTCGGCCGCCTCGCGCTCGTCGCGACGACGCCGCGCTTCGCGGCCGGAAGCGACTGGCCGCACGGCGTACCGGCGGAGACGCTCGCCCGCTTCGGCGACGAGCTCCACGTCGCGTGGAAGATCACGATCCAGCGCTTCCTCGCGCTGCAGCTGCAAGGCAGCGAGCACGGTCGCGCGACGCTCGCGGCGATGCGCCAGCAGGTCTTCGCGCGCGGCGAGCCGTCGCCCGAAGCGCTCTTCGGCGCGCTCGACGCGATCGTCACGACTGATCTGCGCGCCGAGGTCTCCGACATCGCGCAGCCTGCGCTCGTCATTGCGGGCGGCCGCGACACGCTCGCGCTGCCCGCGAGCGGCACGCTGGCTCGCGCGAGCGGCTGCCGGACGCGCGCTTCGCGCCGATCGACGGCGCTGCGCACGTGCCGTTTCTGTCGCACCCCGACGCGTTCGCCGCGGCGCTCGACTCTTTCCTCGATGGCCGCTGACCTCCGCGCAACCCCGATTCGGGCGCGCCTGATCCGCGCGCGGTGCGGCGCCATTTCGCGCGCGCCGCGGCGACCTACGACGATGCCGCCGCGTGCTGCAGAAGGAGATCGGCGCGCGGCTTGCCGAACGGCTCGACGCGGTGAAGCTCGCGCCCGCCGCCGATGCTCGATGCGGGTTGCGGCACGGGCGACGCGCAGGCGGAGCTCGGCGCCCGCTATCCGCACGCGCGATACGTCGGGCTCGACCTCGCGCTGCCGATGGTCGCCGCGGCGCGGGCGAAGGCGGGCGCTGCGCCGCTCGGCGCTGCGCGCGCATCTTCGCGACCTTCACCGGCGGACGCGCCGCGAGCGAGCCCCGCTTCGTGTGCGGCGACATCGTGGCGATGCCGTTTGCGGCCGGAACGTTCGACCTCGTGTGGAGCAACCTCGCGCTGCAGTGGATCGGAGACCTTCCCGCGGCGCCTCGCGGAAATGAACCGCGTGCTCGCGGTCGACGGCCTCGCGAGCTTTCACGACGTTCGGTCCCGACACGCTGAAGGAGGTCCGGCGCCGCATTCGCCGAGCGTCGACCGCCATGTGCACGTGAGCCGCTTTGTCGACATGCACGACGTCGGCGACATGCTGGTCGGCCGCCGGGTTCGCCGATCCGGTCATGCAGATGGACATGATGACCGATTACCTATGACGACGCCGAGGCGATGCTGCGCGATCTCAAGGCGATCGGCGCGACGAACGCCGCGCAGGCGCGGCCGCGAGCGCTGATGGGCCGTCGCCGGTGGCAGCGGGCGCTGCGCGACGCTCGACGCGGACGCCGGCGCGACGGCCGGATCGCGGCGACGCGTTCGAGGTGATCTACGGCCACGCGTGGAAGGTCGCGCCGAAGCGCGACGCGCGAAGGCGATGCGATCGTTCAGTTCAGGCCGCGGCGCGATCGGCATAGGCCGGCCGTGATCGAGTCCTTGCGCGAATCGGGTCCACTGGCGATTCCGCTCGGTGCAGTAGGAGGATTCGTGCGCCCGCGAGCGAAAACGCCCGCGGTGCCCGGAACGCGCGGCGTGCCCGCCAGCTTCCAAAGGCGGGAGCGTTGTGAGAGAACTGGACCGAGACCCTCGACGGCCAGCGGGCGCCATGCGATGTTAGTGGATCGACAAACTTCGACGGCGACAAGAGCCCGCTCACAGGGTCGGCGTCGCGATAGGGGAGTGTAATGCGTTGTCTTTACTACCTCGCGCCGTCGCTCGAGCATCACTCACCAAGATCACCGACGATCTGCACGAGGCGGGCATCAAGGGATTTCTTCCTGCACGTCATAGCCAAGGACGAACACGCCCTCGAGAGCGGAGCACATCCACTCGAGCAACTACCTCGAGACGCTCGATATCTCTGCGCGATGGCTTCACTCGGCGCGGCGATCGGTTGCGTCGCCGGGCTGGCCGGGGCGGGGCTGCTGATGTTTTTCCAGCCGTTCGGCCCCGACGTTCCGCACTACGTCTATTTCATCATCGTCGGGGTCGCGACGATGTTCGGCGCGTGGGAGGGTGGCCTGACCGGGATTGCCACCGAAAACAAGAACCTCAAGAAATTCCACCGCGACATCGAGGCAGGCAAATTCTTGATCCTGGTCTACGCGCGGAAGGAGCACGGCGCGCGGGTTCGACCACCTGATGCGCGACAAGCATCCGGAGGCCGAAGCTCGTCGCGGTCAACACGCATTTCATCAACCCGTTCAAGCCGGTGCGGCGGCGGCACCGGCCGGCCAAAGGGAACGAAGCGGCACTGCAAAAGGATTGACGTCATGGCGATGGCGGTCGTGCTGGTGCTGCTGGTGGTTGGCTCTGTCCTGTTTCACTACCTGAGTCCGTGGTACTTCACACCGATCGCGTCCAACTGGGGCACGATCGACGACACCGTTTCGATCACGTTCTGGGTGACGGGATTCGTCTTCGTCGTCGTCAATCTGTTCATGGCCTACTGCGTGCTCGCGCTATCGGAAGCGGGAAGGTGAAGAGCGCGCACTACGAACCCGAGAACAAGAAGCTCGAGGGATGGCTCGTCCTCCTGACCGTCGGTGGGCGTTGCCGCGATGCTTGCGCCGGGGCTGTTCGCGTGGGCGAAGTTCATCGACGTCCCCAAGGACGCCGCGGTTTTCGAGGTCGTCGCGCAGGCAATGGAACTTCAACTATCGTTTTCCGGGCGAGGACGGCGTGCTGGGCACCTGTCGATGCGCGTTTCGTGAGCGACACGAATCCGTTCGGCATCAACCCGGACGACCCGCACGGGCGAGACGACGTGCTGGTGGCGCGCCCGGAGGTGCATCTGTCACGTCGGCAAGCCGGTCAAGCGGTGAGCTGCGCTCGATCGACGTCCTGCACGACTTCACGGTGCCGCAGTTCCGCGCGAAGATGAACATGGCGCCGGGCTCGTGACCTATGTGTGGTTCACGCCCACCCGCGCCGGGACCGTACGATGCCTTCTGCGAGCAGCTGTGCGGTATCGCGCACTACGCGATGCGCGCGCAACGGTCGTCGTCGAGGACGAGAGCGCGTTCCAGAAGTGGAAGAGCGGCTTCCCGACGTTCGCGCAGACCTCGCAGGGCAGGCACCGGGCGATGCGACGGCGGGCGCGCCGCGCTTTACGCGGTCTGCGCGGCCTGCCACGGCGCGCAGGCGGAGGGCAATCCCGCGCTGAATGCGCCGAAGCTCGCCGGGCAGCAGCGACTGGTACCTGAAACGGCAGCTGCAGCAATTTCAAGAGCGGCGCGCGCGGCGGCATGAAAAGGACACGTCTACGGCAAGATGATGGCGCCGATGGCCGCGACGCTCGCCGATGACGCGGCGATCAACAACGTCGTCGCCTACATCAAGACACTGCCCGGACACGCCCGCCCCGCCCACGGTGAAGGGCAATGCGAAAGACGGTCACGGTCCCTTACGAGAACTGCGCCGCGTGTCACGGCGCCAAAGGCGCAGGTAACCAGGCGACCACGAAGCGCCACGACTGCAAGGCATGAGCGATTGGTACATGGTCACTCAGCTGAACAACTTCAAGCACGGGATCCGCGGCAGCGACCGCAGAGGACAGCTACGGTCCGCAGATGTCGAGCATCGCGCGCGATGCTCGATACCGAGCGGATGACCACCGATCGTCGTTGCCTACATCAATACGCTGAAATGAGACCCGGCCGGATCGAGCGCATCGACGACTGAGGTGAAGAGGAAATCTCCGATGACCTACGTTACGCACGACGAATCGGAATTCGTTCCTCCGATGGAGGTCGAAGAGCCGGAGCTCTACCACCCGAAGACGTTCATCAGGCAAAGTACATCTGGAGCCAGGACGCACAAGGTGATCGCCATCCAGTACGCGGTCACCGCGATCGCCGTCGGGCTCGTGGCGCTCGTGCTGTCGGGGTTGATGCGGCTGCAGCTCGGCTTGCCGCACGACGTTCTCGCTTCATCACGCCCGGCAACCTACTTCCAGTTCGTCACCATGCACGGCATGATCATGGTGATCTACCTGCTCACCGCGCTGTTCCTCGGCGGCTTCGGCAACTACCTGATCCCGCTGATGGTGCGGCGCGCGCGACATGGTGTTCCCGTACGTCAACATGGTCGAGCTACTGGGTCTACCTGCTCGCGGTGCTGGTGCTGCTCGCGAGCTTCTTCGTGCCGGGCGGGCCCGACCGGCGCCGGCTGGACGCTGTACCCGCCGCAGGCGATCCTCGCACGGCACGCCGGGCGCGCGACTGGGGCATCATCCTGATGCTGGTGTCGCTCGCGTTCTTCATCATCGGCTTCACGATGGGCGGCTTGAACTACGTGGTGACCGTGCTGCAGGCGCGCACGCGCGGCATGACGCTGATGCGCCTGCCGCTGACGGTCTGGGGCATCTTCATGGCCACGATCCTCGGCGCTGCTGGCGTTCCCGGCGCTGTTCGTGAGCGCGATCATGATGACTGCTCGACCACACGCTGGGCACCAGCTTCTTCATGCCGGCGCTCGTTGTCGATGGGCGAGCAGCTCGGCTACAACGGCGGCAGCCCGATGCTGTTCCAGCACCTGTTCTGGTTCTTCGGCCACCCCGAGAGTCTACATCGTCGCGCTGCCGGCCTTCGGCATCGTCTCCGACCTGATCAGCGTCCACGCGCGCAAGAACATCTTCGGCTACCGGATGATGGTCTGGGCGATTCGTCGCGATCGGCGGCCTGAGCTTCATCGTCTGGGCGCACCACATGTACGTGAGCGGCATGAACCCGTACTTCGGCTTCTTCTTCGCCACGACGACGCTGATCATCGCGATCCCGACCGCGATCAAGGTCTACAACTGGGTGCTGACGCTGTGGCGGGGCGACATCCACCTCACCGTCCCGATGCTGTTCGCGATCGCGCTTCATGTTCACGTTCATCAACGGCGGGCTGACCGGCCTGTTCCTCGGCAACGTCACCGTCGACATGCCGCTGTCCGGACACGATGCTTCGTCGTCGCGCACTTCCACATGGTGATGGCGCGTGTCGCCGATCCTGGTCGTCTTCGGCGCGATCTACCACTGGTACCCGAAGATCACCGGCCGCATGCTCAACGACACGATGGGCACAGTTCCACTTCTGGGTCACGTTCCTCGGCACCTACGCCGATCTACTCTCCGATGCACTACCTCGGGCTTCCTCGGCGTGCCGCGCCGCTACTTACGCGATCGGCGACACCGTATTTCATTCCGGCAGTCGGTGCAGACGCTGAACGAAGGCGATCTCGATCGCGGCGCTGGTCGTCGGCGCCGTCCAGATGCTGTTCCTGTACAACCTGGTCTGGAGCTGATAGCAACGGCCAGCCGGCGGGCGAGCAACCCGTGGCGCGCGACGACGCTCGAATGGCAGACGCCCGACACGCCGCCGAAGCACGGCAACTTCGGGGCCCGGCAGCTGCCCGTCGTCTATCGCTGGGCGTACGACTACAGCGTGCCGGGCGCGCCGGAGGACTTCATTCCGCAGAACCAGCCGCCCGGCAAGCAGGAGCCGGAGGCCTCGAGAACCGCCGATGCGCTCCGAGCTCGGTCGCATGAAGGCCGCGCGCGCAACCGTTCGACGGCGATACGCCTCGTGACGACCGCACTGATCCTCCTGAGCGCCATCATGGCCATCGTGGTCGGGTGGCTCGTGCGCAAGACGCTCAACACCGCTGCCGTGGGTGGAGCAGCGGACCGTCGACATGACCGGGGCGCGACGGCGCGCTGGCGCTGCTCCCGGTCGCAAGTCGGTCTCGGCGTGTTTCTCGCGGTCGCGACATCGCTGTTCGCGCTGCTTGATCACCGCCTATCACATGCGGATGATGGAGGCGGACTGGACGAACCTCGATCTGCCGCGGGTGCTGTGGCTCGAACACCGGCGTGCTGGTTCTCGCCAGCGTCGCGATGCAGTGGACGCTCGTTGCCAGCACGACGCGGTCAGCTCGACGCGCCGTCAGGGACGGCCTGCTCGCCGCGGGCGGAGTCTTCAGCTTCGCGTTTCTCGCGGGCAGGTCTGGGCGTGGCAGCAGCTCAACGCGTCGGGACAATTCACCGCGTTCAATCCGGCCGTACGCCTTCTTCTCTGCTGCTCACCGGCGATGCACGGCATTCATCTGCTCGGGCGGCCTGGGGGTGTGGAGCAGGGCCACGCGTGCGGAGCTGTGCGCGGCGCCGACTTCGCGCAAGGTTCGCCTGAGCGTCGAGCTGTGCACCGTGTACTGGCACTTCCTGCTCGTGGTGTGGGCGGTATTGTTCGCGGTATTGCTGTATAGCCATCGTTAGAGAGGATCGAGCGCACATGACGCAATCGGCGGCGACCGGTACCGGAGAAGCTCTTCCGCTGGCCCCGGGATCGAAGGGCGTCGTCGCCGACTGGTCGTCGGACCAGCGGGCGTTCAAGAAGGTGCCCTGGGGCAAGGCGATGATGTGGATCTTCCTGCCTCAGCGACACGTTCATCTTCAGCTCGTTCCTGATTTCGTACATGACGGTGCGAATGTCCACGACGGCTGCCGTGGCCCAATCCCAGCGAGGTCTTCGCTTTGACGATCGCGCGGCCAGAAGCATCCCGCTCATCCTGATCGCCATCATGACCTTCGTGCTGATCAGCAGCAGCGGGACGATGGTCCTGGCCGTCAACTACGGCTATCGAAAGGATCGCGTCAAGACCGTTCTGTCTTCTTGCTGCTCACCGCGGCATTGGGCGCCACGTTCGTCGGGATGCAGGCGTTCGAGTGGACCAAGCTGATCGCTGGAGGGCGTACGTCCGTGGGGCAACCCGTTGGGCGCGGCGCAGTTCGGCTCGAGCTTTTTCATGATCACCGGCTTCCACGGCACGCACGTGTCGATCGGCGTGATCTTCCTGATCATCGTCGCGATCAAGGTACTGCGGGGAGATCTCGATCACGAGAAGCCGGGCTTCCTGACCGGCAGGAAGGGCAACTACGAGATCGTCGAAACCATGGGCCTGTACTGGCACTTCGTCGATCTGGTGTGGGTATTCATCTTCGCGTTTTCTATCTCTGGTGAGAGAGAACCATGGCACACGCAGAGGGACAGCACCACCCGCGGCCGGGACACGCAGCCGCCGCGGCGGAGAGCATCACGTCGAAGGGCAGCAGCATCCGCTCGGCATCTATTTCAAGATCTGGGGATTGCTGTTCGTTCTCAGCACGGCGTCCTATCTTGTCGACTACTTCCACTTCCAGGGTTACCTCAGGTGGTTGCTGATCATCGTGTTCATGCTTGCTGAAGGCCGGGCTGATCGTTGCCGTCTTCATGCACATGCTCTGGGAGCGGCTCGCGATGGTCTACGCGATCCTGCTCTCCGCCGCTGCTGCTGCTCGTGCTGCTGTGGATCGGCGCGGGCGAAGCCGGCTACACGTTCTTCACGCGCAGCACGTTCTTCGGTCCCGCGCAGCGGCCCCGCGTCAGTCTCCGCCGAAGCAGCGCGCGCTGCGCGACAGGGTCCGCCGCGCGCCGCGAGCCCGAAGTAATCGTTTGCCATGCGCGCCGCGCGCGACGCCGTGATCGCGACTGCGGCATCTTCGTCACCGGCACCGGACACCGGCGTCGGCAAGACGGTCGTCGCGCGCGTTGCTGCTGCGCGCTCGGTCGAGACTGCGCACCGCGCGGTCGGGATGAAGCCGGTCGCCGCGGGGCTGCCGGCGGCGAATCGCTGCAACGCCGGACGTGCGAGCGCTCATCGCACGCGGGCAACGTCGACGCGCCGCTTGCGCGACGTCAACCCGTTTTCGTTCGCGCCGCCGATCGCGCCGGAGCTCGCGGCGCGCGCGGCCGGCGCGGGTCATCGACCTCGACGTCATCGCGGCCGCGTATTCGCGGCTCGCCGCGCGGGCGGACGCGATCGTCGTCGAGGGCGCCGGCGGCGCGCTCGTCACCGCTGACGCGACGAACCGACATGCTCGACATCCCGTCGCGCCTCGGGATCCCCGTGCTGCTCGTCGTCGGAATCCGGCTCGGGCTGCCTCAATCACGCGCTGCTGTCGGCGCTCGCCGATCAACGCGCGCGGACTCGACGCTCGCTGGGCTGGGTCGCCAACAGGATCGATCCGGCGATGCGCGAGGGCGACGCCAACGTCGCCGCGCTCGCCGAGCGTTCTGCCCGCGCCGCTCGTCGCCGACGTCGCGTGGAACGCGTGCCGGCGCGCCGATTGCCGCGAGGCGTGACGGCCCTGCTGCGGCAACTCGGCTTCGACGCCCCGCTTCTGTCGTAGCGCTCCGGCTTCCGGCGCGGAGTCGATCCGTGCTAACATCTCGCGCGTTTTGCGCCAACCCGGCGCTGCGGCGCCGCGAACGGCGAGTCAGACCCGGTCCGGGCAACGCCGCTCCTTCCCGTCCGACCGCGCAACGCGATCGTCGCGGGCCGCGCGTGAGCTCACCTCGATCTCGTCTTCGCATGCGGGCAGAAGCAGCGCGGCGCGGGCTGTTGCGGCACCGGGGAAGCGCGGGCGCGGGGCAGGATTTCGAGACGAACAAGGGCCTGAGAACGGTGCAGGACGCAATCGAGGGACGCATCGTGCGCTACGCATCCAAGGTCGAGCCTACCTGCCCAGGATCCTGACCGCGGCGCTCGCGGTCCCGGGGATCGCCGAGGCGGCGCGCGCGAGTACAACCTGCAGCCGCCGGTCACGCCGGTCGCGCGCCAGATGTACGACCTCCACGCGTTCATCTTCTGGATCTGCGTCGTCATCTTCGTCGTCGTGTTCGGCGTGATGTTCTATTCGATCTTCAGGCATCGGAAATCGGTCGGGCACCAGGCAGCGCAGTTCCACGAGAGCACGACGGTCGAGATCATCTGGACCGTCATCCCGTTCCTCATCCTGCTGTTCATGGCGTTCCCGGCGACGAAGACCATCCTCGCGATGAAGGACACGTCGACGCCCGACATGACGATCAAGGTCACCGGCTATCCAGTGGAAGTGGAACTACGATTACCTGCAGGAAGGCTTCGGCTTCTATTCGAACCTGTCGACGCCGCTCGCGCAGATCGAAGGCCGCGAGCCCAAGGGCGAGAACTACCTGCTCGAGGTCGACAATCCGCTGGTCGTGCCGGTCGACACCAAGGTGCGGCGTGCTGATCACGGCGGGCGACGTGCTCCACGCGTGGTGGGTGCCGGCGTTCGGCGTCAAGCAGGACGCGATCCCCGGCTTCGTCCGCGACGCGTGGTTCAGGGCCGAGAAGGTCGGGACGTACCGCGGCCAATGCGCGGAGCTCTGCGGCAAGGAGCACGGCTTCATGCCGATCGTCGTCGAGGTGAAGTCGAAGGACGACTACGCGAAATGGGCCGACGAGCAGAAGACGACGACTCGCCGCGGCCGCCGCGACGACCGAACAAGGTCTGGGAGCGCAAGCAGATCTCGTCGCGCGCGGCGCGATCATCTACGCGGCCAACTGCGCGCGCGTGCCACCAGGCGAACGGCAAGGGCGTGCCGGGCTGCGTTCCCGGCGCTCGACGCGCTCGAAGATCGTCAACGGCCCGAAGGCCGCGACAGATCGCGATCGTGCTGAACGGCAAGCCGGGCACCGGCGATGCCGCCGTGGACGCAGCTCTCCGACACCGACATCGCCGTCGGTGATCACGTACACGCGCAACAGCTGGAGCAACAAGACCGGCGAGGCGGTCCAGCCTTCCGACATCAAGGCCGCGCGCAAGTAGCGCTCACGACCGCAACGCCCTGGAGACATCGAGATGAGCAGCATCGCCCACGATCACGCGCCGGCGCTACGGGCACGACGAGCACGCGCATCATCCCGACCGGGAATCACGCGCTGGCTCACGACGACCAACCACAAGGACATCGGCACGATGTACCTGTGGTTCTCGTTCACGATGTTCCTCGTCGGCGGCACGATGGCGATGGTGATCCGCGCCGAGCTGTTCCAGCCGGGCTGCAGATCGTCAATCCCGAGTTCTTCAACTCGATGACGACGCTGCACGGCCTCATCATGGTCTTCGGCGCGATCATGCCGGCGGCCGTCGGCTTCGCGAACTGGCAGATTCCGCTGATGATCGGCGCGCCGGACATGGCGTTCGCGCGGATGAACAACTGGAGCTTCTGGCTGCTGCCGCCCGCCGCGATCCTGCTCGTGACGTCGCTGTTCGTGCCCGGCGGCGCCGCGGCCGGCGGCTGGACGCTCTATCCGCCGCTCATCGGTGCAGGCCGGGCATGGGGATGGACCTCACGATCTTCGCCGATCCACATCCTCGGCGCGTCGTCGATCATGGGCTCGATCAACATCATCACGACGATCCTCAACCTGCGCGCGCCGGGCATGACGCTGATGAGGATGCCGCTGTTCTGTCTGGACCTGGCTCATCACCGCCTACCTGCTGATCGCGGTGATGCCGGTGCTCGCCGGCGCGGTGACGATGCTGCTGACCGACCGCCACTTCGGCACGTCGTTCTTCAACGCGGCCGGCGGCGGCGACCCGGTGCTGTTCCAGCACGTGTTCTGGTTCTTCGGGCATCCCGAGGTCTACATCATCATCCTGCCCGCGTTCGGGATCGTCTCGCAGATCATTCCGGCGTTCTCGCGCAAGCCGCTGTTCGGCTACGCGTCGATGGTCTACGCGACGGCGGGCATCGCGATCCTGTCGTTCATCGTCTGGGCGCACCACATGTTCACGACGGGCATGCCGACCGCCGGCATCCTGTTCTTCATGTACGCGACGATGCTGATCGCCGTGCCCGACGGGCGTGAAGGTGTTCAACTGGCTCGCGACGATGTGGCGCGGCTCGATGACGTTCGAGACGCCGATGCTGTTCGCGATCGGCTTCCTGTTCCTGTTCACGCTGGGCGGCTTCACCGGCCTCGTGCTCGTCGATCATGCCGGTCGACGTCCAGGCTGCAGGACACCTACTACGTCGTCGCGCACTTCCACTACGTGATGGTCGCGGGAGCCTGTTCGCGTTCTTCGGCGGCGCCTACTACTGGATCCCGAAGTGGTCGGGCACGATGTACAACGAGACGCTCGGCAAGGTCCACTTCTGGTCGTCGATGATCTCGTTCAACGTGACGTTCTTCCCGATGCACTTCCTCGGCCTCGCCGGGATGCCGCGGCGGATTCCCGACTACGCGCAGCAGTTCGCCGACTGGAACATGGTCGCGTCGATCGGCGCGCTTCTGGTTCGGCGCGACGCAGCTCCTGTTCCTGTATTCGATGATCCAATGTGCGCGCGGCGTCGGGCCGAAGGCGCCGGCGAAGCCGTGGGAAGGCGCCGACACGCTCGAATGGACGGTGCCGTCGCCGGCGCCGTACCACACGTTCGAAACGCCGCCGCGGATCGCGCGACCCGCGGCCGGACGTCGGCTGATGGACTCCGGCGCGCCCGCGCGGCACGCCGCCGCCGGCGATCGACCCGGCGCAGCGGCTGCGCGCGTCGAACCGCAGGACGGCGATCGCTCTGTTGTCGATCGCCGCCGTCTTCTTCGCCGGCATCATCGCCACCAAGCTGGATGGGCGGCCGAGGCGATCGGGATCGGCGTCATGGGCGCGGCCGTGCTGCTGTTCCTCGTCGTCGCGATCGGCCGCAACCTGCGCAGCAAGCGATGACGATGGACGCCACGCAAGCTTCCGCGACAACCGCACGATGCTCGCTGAAGCTCTTCGTCGTCATCGTCGTCGCGATGTTCGGCTTCGGCTACGCGCTGGTGCCGTTCTACGAGAAGATCTGCGAGGTCACCGGTCTGCGCGACATCGCGCGGGCCGACGCCGTGACGAACACGCAGGTCGATACGTCGCGCGACGTGCGGATCGAGCTCGATTCCAACGTCCGCAAGCTTGCAGTGGCAGTTCCGCCCGCTGACCGCCCGTGATCGGCGTGCACCCCGGCGAAGTCCGGCAGGTGATGTTCGAGATCGTCAACACGACCGACCGCACCGCTCACCGGACAGGCGGTCCCGAGCTACGGGCCGCAGCAGGCGGGCCAGTACTTCAAGAAGCTCGAGTGCTTCTGCTTTGCGAAGCAGACGCTGCAGCCGGGCGAGACGCGGCAGATGCCGGTCGTGTTCGTCATCGACACGGGCGCTGCCCGCGGACATCGCGACGATCACGCTATCGTACACGTTCTTCGAAGTCGAAGGCGCGGACAAAACATGATGCACGAGGCGGCGCGCTTCGTCCGCGCCCGCTCGTTCCATCAGAAAGGTTTCTCCGATGAGCGCGATCGACGGACGCCAAGCCCTACTACTTCGTCCCGCAGCCCTCCTATTGGCCGCTCGTGGGCTCGTGCGCGTTGTTCCTGCTGGGATGGGCGCCGCGTTGTGGATGAACGCGATCGCCGCGGGTCCGTGGCTCGTGCTGGCCGGGTTCGCCGTGCTGCTCACGATGATGTTCGGCTGGTTCGGCACGGTGATCGGCGAGTCGGAGCAGCGGCTCGTACAACGCGAAGGTCGACATGTCGTTCCGCTGGAGCATGGGCTGGTTCATCTTCTCCGAGGTGATGTTCTTCGCGGCGTTCTTCGGCGCGCTGTTCTACGTGCGCGCGCCTGTCGGTGCCGGACCTCGGAAGCCCGACGTCGAAGCTCCTGCTCTGGCCGGACTTCGTCGCGTCGTGGCCGACGCGTCGGCCCGTACGGGAAGGAGCAGTTCACGCCGATGGGCGCGATCGGCATTCCGCTGCTCAACACGATCATCCTGCTCACGTCCGGGCTGCACGCTGACCGATCGCTCATCACGCGCTCAAGACCGGCCACCGCGCGCGAGCTCAAGCTGTGGCTGTTCGCGACGATCGTGCTGGGCTTCACGTTCCTGGGTTTCCAGGCGTACGAGTACTTCCACGCGTACCACGCGCTCAACCTGAAGCTCTCGACCGGCGTCTACGGCTCGACGTTCTTCATGCTGACCGGATTCCACGGCGCGCACGTGACGATCGGCGCCATCATGCTCTCGGTGATGCTCGGGCGCGCGATCAAGCGGGCACTTCGACAAGACCCACCACTTCGCGTTCGAGGCGGCCGCGTGGTACTGGCACTTCGTCGACGTGGTGTGGCTGCTGCTCTTCGTCCTCGAGTCTACTGGCTCTGACGGGGCGTGCAAAGCTGTTGCGCGGGCGGCGGATGAGGCCCGCTGCGAGCTTAGGATGAGGCATGCGCTCGCAACGGGCTCGCACCCGCCGCTTGGCGCGACCGCCGCTGGACACGCTGGCCGAGTCTGCAGCGGGCGCATGCCGCATCCTGAGCCCGTGGCAGACTCGCCGCGTGTCACGTCCCGCAGGTTCAGCGCAGCCCGCTCGGCGCGATCCACCCCATCTTGTACGAGACCACGAGAAACAGGACCGAGCGTGGCGGAGAGCGCCACGCGGATCGCGAGCGCCTTCACCATCCGCTCGCCGTGCCCGCGGTCGCGGTAGAAAAGTAGAGCGCCGAGAACAGGCCTCGCGATGACCGCGATGAGCCCGGCGATGACGATGATCTTCACGCGACACGCTCCACGCGTCGAGTTTAGCAGGCGGTTTCCGGGGTCCCGATGAGTCGCGTGCCGGGCCTCCAGGCGGGCGTTGTGCGCGACGCGTTCCCAGACCGCCACGACAGCGAAGCACCCGCGACGTCTGCCGCGGCCGCGTCTGCTCCCGACGCTCTGCACGCATTGCCGCGATCGCCGTTTGCGTCGCGGCCGGAAACTGGCAGCACCGAGCGCCTGCAGGCGAAGGAGCGCGCTGCGCGCGCAGCTCGATTCCCGCTGCGCGCGCCGAGCCTGTCGCTCTGACCGTCCTTGCGGACGACGCCGATTGGGCGGCATTGCGGTATCGCCCCGTCGTCGCGACCGGCGAGTTCGTCGCGTCGCGGCAGATCCTCATCGACAACAAGGTCCACGCAGGGCGCGCCGGTTACGATGTCGTGACTCCGATGACGCTCGCCGATGGCCGCGCGGTCCTCGTCAACCGGGGCTGGATCGCGCAGCGGGCCTCGCGCTCGCAAATCCCCGATACGGCGCCGCCGCCCGGCGTCGTATCGGTGCGCGGCCGGCTCGCACTCCCGCGGCGGGCTATCTCGAGTTGCGACGCGGAGCCGCCTGCGGGCAGCGTATGGCAGAACCTCGATCCCGCGTCGCTTCACGGCCGCGACGCGAATCAAGGTACTGCCGGTCGTCGTCGAGGCGACCGCCGCGCCTGTTCCGGACGACGGGCTTGTTCGCGATTGGCCGGCTCCCGACTTTGGCGTCGAAGCGCATCGGATCTACATGGTTCAGTGGTACGCGTTCGCGCTGCTTGCGGCGATGCTCTGGCTCTGGTTTCAACGGCCGCGATCGGCGGCCGCCGACGATGGCTGATACCGCGCCGCAGGGTCCGGCGCGTGCTGCTCCGCGGCCGGCGGCAGCGGGCGCGTTGGACGCTCGTCCTGATCGCGGCGCTCGCCTTGGCTCAATCGTCGCCGCCTGCGTCGTCTATTACCTGTTTCCGCGCGCAGCCGGCGGCGAACTACGGGACGCTGCTCGCGACCGTGCCGGCGCCGCAGATCGTGGGACGAACGCCGACGGCTCGCGGTTCCGCCTCGACGCGACCTGCGCGGGCGCTGGGTCCTGCTGTGGGGCGTGCGGGACAGCTGCGATTCCGCGTGCGAAAGGATGCTCTACGCGACGCGCCAGGCACGGACGATGCGGGGAAAGGATCAGGACCGGATCGTCCGCGTGTGGCTCGTCTTCGGCGACGCGTGATGCCGGCGCCCGCACTCGTCACGCAGCAGCCTGGCCTCATCGTCGTTCGCGCCGAGCGAAACCGCGCTCGATACTGCCTGCCCGGGGCGCAGCGCGCGCTCTACGTGATCGACCCGCTCGGGAATCTCGTGCTGCGCTACCCCGACGATCCGGACATCCGGGGCATCGCCAACGACCTTGGCCGCCTTCTCAGGGCATCGCGGATTGGCTGAGCGCGCGCGGTGCTGCGGGCTGCTAGAATTGCGTGTCGGGCCGGGAGAGATCGCAACGGTTGCTCTCGGCCGGTTTGACGATTGCCTGTCTCATGACGTCGCTCGCGCTCACCGAAACCCGTGTCCGCAATTTCATCGCGCTGACCAAGCCGCGCGTTGTGTCGTTGATCGTGTTTTGCGCGGTGATCGGGATGTTCCTGGCCACGCCCGGATCTGCCGCGTGCCGGCGTGGTCTTCTTCGCGACGGTCGGCATCGCGCTGGTCGCGGGCGCCGCGGCGGCGATCAACTGTCTCGTCGAGCAGAAGATCGACGCGCGCGATGGCGCGCACCCGGCGTCGTCCGCTGCCGAGCGGCGAGCTGACCTCGGCGCAGACGCTCGTGTTCGCGAGCGTGCTCGGCGGCGTCGGCCTGTTCCTGCTGTATCGCTACGTCAACCCGCTGACGATGTGGCTCACGCTCGCGACGTTCGTCGGCTACGCGGTCATCTACACCGTGTTGCTGAAGCCCGCGACGCCGCAGAACATCGTCATCGGCGGCGCGTCGGGCGCGATGCCGCCGGTGCCTCGGCTGGGCGGCGGTCACCGGCGACGTCGCGGCCGAGCGCGCTGATCGCTGTTCCTCATCATCTTCCTGTGGACGCCGCCGCACTTCTGGTCGCTCGCGCTCTACCGCGACGAGGACTATGCGCAGCGCCGGGCTGCCGATGCTGCCGGTCACCCACGGCGCCCGCTACACGCAGCTCATGATCGTGCTCTACACGTGCGCGCTCGTCGCCGTGACGCTGCTGCCGTTCGCGATACGGATGAGCGGCGTGCTCTATCTCGTCGCCGCGCTCGCGCTGGGCGGCGCGTTTCTCGCGTATGTCGTCGGGCTCTACCGCAACTTACAGCGACGCGCTGTCGCGCGCGACGTTCAAGTACTCGATCTTCTACCTCGCGGCGCTCTTCTCGGCGCTGCTCGATCGACCACTACTGGCGCTGATGCGCGCGGTGCGCGAAGGCCGCGGTGCTGCTGGTCGCCGGCGCACTGGCGCTTTGCGGGTTGCGGCGCCGACGCACCGAAATTCAAGTCGTCCGACGTCACCGGCGCGGGATTCGGACGCGATTTCGCGCTCACCGACTCCGCCGGCAAGCCGCGAACGCTCGCGGATTTCCGCGGCAAGGTCGTCGTGCTGTTCTTCGGCTACACGCAGTGCCCCGATGTCTGCCCGACCACGCTCGCCGCGCTCGCGCAGGCGATGAAGATCGCTCGGTGCCGGACGCCGGCCCGCGTCCAGGTGGTGTTCGTCACCGTCGACCCGGACCGCGACACCGCCGAGCTCCTGTGCGAGCTACGTGACGGCATTCGATCCGTCGTTCGTGGGTCTGCGCGGCGATGCGGACGCCATCGCGCGCACCGCGAAGGAATTCAAGATCCTCTACCAGAAGCAGCCGGGCAAGACCGCCGGAGAGCTATACGGTCGACCACTCGGCGGGGACCTTCGTGTTCGACCCGCAGGGCCGGCTGCGGCTCTATGTCGGCAACGGGCAGGGTCCCGACGATCTTCGCCCACGACATCCGCGAGCTGCTGCGCGCAGCGGGATACGCGCAACCTAGCCAAACGCCGCGCCGCAGCGCTGGCGCGTTGTCCAGCGATCCGATGCAGCTGACGTTGAGCCGACGCATTTGCCCGCGCATTCGCGCACGAACGCGCCGGGCGGAAGGCCGAGGCGCGCGCGATCTATGCGGAAATCCTCGCGGCGATTCCCGATCATCCGGGCGCGCTGCTGAAGCTCGCCGAGCACGATATCGACGCCGGGTCGCTCGATGTGGCGCGCGCGCGACTCGATGCGGCGCTCGCCGCTGCCGCGGCGCAGCGCCTGCCCGCCGAGGACATCTGGTTCGGCTACGCGCGGCTCAATCTTCAGGCGGCGATCGCGACGCCGCGCGCGAAGCGTGCGAGCGCGCGCTCGCCGTCGCGCCGAACGCGCTTGCGCCGCTGCGGCTCCTCGGCTCGCTCGCGCTCGACGCCGGCGACCCGGTCGCCGCGCAGGCGTGGTGCCGTCGCGCGCTCGCGCACCACGCCCGCGATCCCGGATTGCTGCACCTGCTGGGCCGCGCGCTGAAGGACGCGGGAGCCACAGTCGCCGCGTATCGCGTGCATGACCGACTGCGCGGCGATCGCCGGCGACGATCGCGGGCGTGCTGACGACGCTCGGTGGCCGTCTGCCTCGACGCGGGCAAGCCGAAGGAGGCGCGCGGGCATCTCGAGCGCGCGCTTGCCATCGGCGGCGTGGACGCGCGCACGTGCGACAACCTCGGCATCGCGTGCTGGGAAAGCGGAGACCAGGACGCAGCGCTCGCCGCGTTCGCGCAGGCGGTCGCTGCCGAACCGACGCTCACGCCCGCGCTCGCGAACCTCGTCCACACGCGGCGCTATTTGTGCGAATGGGACGGCCTCGACGCGATCGAAGCGCAGCTGATCGCGACACTCGACACGCCGGACGCCGATCCCCGCTGGTCGCCCTACGTCGCGCTCAGTTGCTCGCTGACCCCGGCGCAGGAGCTCACCGTCGCGCGGCGATGGTCGCGCGCGGTGCTGCCGGTTCCCGTTGCGCCGCGACCCGCGAAGCCGCGCGGCGATCGGCTGCGCGTCAGGCTACCTGTCGCGCGACTTTCGCGAGCATCCGACCGGCCGGTTGATGGCGGGCCTGTTCGAGGAATCCGACCGCGAACCGCTTCGACCTCTACGCGTACAGCTACGGCCCCGACGACGGCAGCGCCGACGCAGCAGCGCATCCGGCGCGGCGTTCGGCGAGTCGTGGCGCGACGTGAAGAGCCGTCTCCGACGCCGATGCGGCGGCGATCATTCGCGACGACGGCATCGACCTGCTGATCGAGCGCAAAGGCCATACGCGGGGCGGGCGCCTCGGAATTCTCGCGTCGCGCCCCGCGCCCGTGCAGCTTCACTACATGAGCTTTCCGGGCACGCTCGGCTACGACGCGGTCGACGGCATCATCGCCGACGGTGTGGTCATCCCCGGAGGGCAGCGAAGCGCGCTACCACGAGCGGATCTGGCGGATGCCGCGCTGTTACTTCGTCAACGATGGACGCCGTGCGCTGCCCCCGGCCTGCCGCGCGCGCGCGATGCGGGCCTGCCCGAGGACGCGCTCGTCTTCGCGTGCCTCAATCAGAGCTACAAGCTTTCGGCTCGCGTCTTCGCGATCTGGATGGACGTGATGGCGCACGTGCCGAACGTCGTGCTGTGGCTGCTCTGCGCCGGGGACGCGGGCGCAGTCGAATCTGCAGCGCTTTGCGGCGCGAGCCGGCGTCGATCCGGCGCGGCTCATCTTCGCGCCGCACGTGCCGCAGGAAGCGCACATCGCCCGTCTGCGCTGCGCGGACCTCGCGCTCGACACGCTTCCCGTACGGGTCGCACACGACGGGGTGCGACGCGCTCTGGGCAGGCGTTCCGATGCTGACCTGCCCGGGCAGACGTTCGCGAGCCGCGTCGGCGCGAGCCTGTTGCACACCGCCGGGTTGCCTCAGCTCATCGCGGCGTCGCTCGACGACTATCGCGCGCGGCTGCACGAGCTCGCGTCGGCGCCCGAGCGCATTGCGCGAGCATCACGACTTCCTCGAGCGCACGCGATACGACAATCCGCTGTTCGACACGCGCGGGTTCGCGCGCGACTGGGAAGCGTCTGCTCGAGACGCGCCTACGACGGCACGCTCGCCGCGCGCTGACGCTCGCGGCGAGCGCGCGTCGATCAGGCTGTCGCGCGCTTGCGCTCGATCAACTCGATCTTGTAGCCGTCGGGGTCCTGCACGAAGGCGATGACCGTCGTCCTCCCTTTACCGGTCCCGCTTCGCGCGTCACCTTCGCGCCGAAGGCGGCCGCGGCATCGCGCACGCTCGCGCATGCGGCGGCGGCATCGTCGACCTCGATCGCGACATGACCGAACGCCGTCTCCGATGTGCGTACGCGCCGACGCCGTAGTTGTAGGTGAGCTCGAGCACCGCGCCGCGCGACTCGTCGCCGTAGCCGACGAAGGCCAGCGTGTACTTCTGTTCGGGGCGATCGGTCGTGCGCAGGACGCTCCATCCCCATGACCTTCGTGTAGAAATCGATCGACCGCTGCAGGTCGCCGACGCGCAGCATCGTGTGCAGAATCCGCATCGCGTGTGCTCCGCTCTCGCGTCCCTGGCCGCCCGCTCCGCCGCTAGAACTCGATCATCTCGAAGTCTTCCTTGCGCGCGCCGCATTCCGGGGCACGTCCAGTTCGGCGGCACGTCCTCCCATTTCGTGCCGGGCGCGAGTGCCTTCGTCGGGCGCGCCCGCTCCTCGTCGTCGTATATCCAGCCGCAGATCAAGCACATGTATTTTTCATCGACGCGGCGGTTGGAGTAAAATCGGCGAATTCTAGCAGGCCGATGCCGACCGCTCGCAACGCCGCCGCGCGGCCACGAGGCTCTTGCATGAGCCTGCTGGCAAGCTGCCGCGTTTCGCGCGACCGCGCCTAGTTCCGCCTAACCGGCCGTCGCGCCATGCCCGCCGATTCCGATCCCGACTTTCCGCCCATCGTCCTGACGTTTGCCGCGTCGGACCCGTCCGGTGGCGCGGGCATGCAGGCCGACATCCTCACGCTCGCGAGCATGGGCTGCCATCCGCTGTCCGTGCGTGACGGCGATCACCGTGCAGGACACGCTCGGCGTCGAGGGCATTCAGGCGATCGACGTCGAGTGGGTCGCCGACCAGGCGCGCTGCCTGCTCGAGGACATGCCCGGTCGATGCGTTCAAGATCGGCGTGCTGGGCAGCGTGGAGATCGTCGCGGCGATCGCCGAAATCGTCTCCGACTATCCCGACGTGCCGCTGGTGCTCGATCCGGTGCTCGCGTCGGGTCGCGGCGACGAGTTCGCGACCGACGAGATGATCGACGCGATCCGCGAGCTGCTGCTGCCGCACACGACGATCGTCACGCCGAACGGCATGGAGGCGCGGCGGCTCGCCGACGTCGACGATGAAGACGAGGCGTCGCTCGCGCTGTGCGCCGAGCGGCTGATCGAGATGGGCGCGGGCCACGTGCTCATCACCGGCACGCACGAGGCGACGCCGGACGTCATCAACACGCTCTATGGCGAAGAGCGGCGTCGTGCGCAGCGACACGTGGGCGCGGCTGCCCGGCAGCTACCACGGGTCGGGTTGCACGCTCGCCTCGGCGATCGCCGCGATGCTCGCCAACGGCCTCGACCTGCCGGATGCGGTGCGCGAGGCGCAGGAATACACGTGGCATACGCTGAAGAAGGCGTACCGGCCCGGCATGGGCCAGCATCTGCCCGACCGCCTGTTCTGGGCACGCGAGGAATCCGACGCGCCCGCCGAGGGTGCCGCCGCGCCGCGCGGATCCGATGCGCACAGCCGGCATTGACGGACGGCGCCGCGCCCGCGCCGCGTCGCTCGCCGGACTCTACGCCGTAACGCCCGATCTCGCCGACACGCGCGTCGCTCGTTCGCGGCGTCGAGGCTGCGCTCGCCGGCGGCGCGCGCGCGATCCAGTATCGGAACAAGGCGGCGGATGCCGCGCTCGCCGCTGCGCAGGCGGCTGCGCTCGCGCAGGTTCACGCGGCGCGCGGCAGGCCTCTACATCGTGAACGACGATCCCGCGCTCGCCGCCGCGGTGGATGCCGACGGCGTGCATCTGGGCGAGGACGATGGCGCGATCGCCGAGGCACGCGAGCGTTGATCGGACCGGAGCGCATCATCGGCGTGTCGTGTTACGACCGATTCGAGCTCGCCGAGGCAGCGGTCGCGGCCGGGGCCGACTACGTCGCGTTCGGCAGCTTTCACGCGTCGAGCGTGAAACCGGACGCGCGGCGCGCCGACATTTCGCTGCTGAGCGGCGCGAAAGCGCTCGGCGTACCGGTCGTCGCCATCGGGGGCATCACCGCGGAAAACGCGCAGCGCATTGTTCGCCGCGGGCGCCGACGCGGTGGCCGTGATCTCCGCCGGTATTCGATCTACGCGGAAGCCTCCGCCATCGAGGCGCGCTGCGCGCGCGATCGATGCGGTGTTTCGCGCCGCGCGCGCGGATGCGTGAGACGAGAGCGCCCGGCCGATCGCCCGGTGCGTCAGCCATTGCCAGTCACTGAGCGCGCGAGCGCCTGCCGTCTAGTGTGCCTGGCACCCGGCCGCCGCTCAGCGCGCGCTGCGTCGCTTCGAGATAGGCCTCCCGAACGCGACGTCGGGCTCGAGGTGGCAACCCTCGGCCCACTCGTTCCACGCGTTGATGAAGACGAAGCGCTCTCCCGGCGGAGCGTCTCGCCGCGTCTGCGCAACGATCGCCGTCAGGCCACCGCTCGTAGTTCGCCGGATGCGCGTTGACGAAGACGCATGGCCGTTGCCGGGAAGGCGAGGTGTGTTGTCCTGCATCCGGTCATGACGCCGCGGAAAAGGCGGTAATCCGGCGGGGGCGAGCGATCGCCGACTTCGCGGTCTGCACGTAGTCCCAGACCTTCACCTCGAGATCGGGTCGAAGCGACACTCGACCGGGAGGCGTGACCTCGCCGACTTCGAAGCCGATGCGGCGGAAACTCGATCGCCGCATCGAAGCCCCAGTCGCCGGGCGGCGGGAGGTCCGGCAGACCGCGCGTAGGCGAGGAACGGGTCGGCGATCCCGTCGCGTCGTCGCCTGCTCGCGGACACCGCTCAGCGAAGCCGCGCGGATCAGGAAGCGACCCGGCGCGATACACGACGAACAGCGGGCGTTCGTGGACGCGGATATAACGCGCGTCGCGAAACAATCGGCGCGAGCTCCGCGGCAAGACGCCGATCGGCGTCGGGCCGAAGTACTGCTGCGCGACCAGGATGTCGTCGTCGTGTCCGTCCCAGCGCCGCGTCCAGTTCTCGTTCGCCCAGCACACGCAGAACGGGAAGTCCGGCTTGCCCGCTGCGATGCACGTCGTCGAGCGGACGCTCGAGCAGCCGGCGCCCGTTGAACCAGTAGTAGTAGTAGCAGAAGCCGTGGATCCCGTATTGCGCGCGCGAGCGCCGCCTGCTCGGCACGCGTCTCCGGCACGCGCAGATCGTAGAACCCGAGATCCGCGGGAGCTGCGGCTGATAGTGACCGGCAAAGAGAGCGCGCGCCGCACGACGCTACGCCATTCGGTGAAACCCTTGCCCCACCACGCGTCGTTTTCGGGGATCGGATGGAACTGCGGCAGGTAGAACGCGATCAGATGGGTGTCGAATTTGGGGCATATCGGCGCTCGGGGGCGTCGCGGCGGCCGCGGCTCGCCGGAAAAACGTACGCAAGGCCTTGATTCGCGCGGCGAAAATGGGATCGAACCCATCCGCGCCATGGTATCATTACCGGTTGATTTTTGGGCGGCGGACGCTGTGAATGCACCCCAACGAATGCGCCTGGGCGAGATCCTGATCGCGCGCGGCAAGCTCGATGCCGCGGGCTCGAGCGCGCGCTGCGCTTGCAGCAGGACACCGGCGAGCGGCTCGGCGCGCTGCTCGTCACGCTCGGCGCTGTGCGCGCAGCGCGACGTCGCCGAGGCGCTTGCGATGCAGCTCGGCTTGCCGCTGCGTCGATGCCGCGGGCTATCCCGAGTTCCCGATCCTCGAGGAGCGCATCTCGCGCGCGCTTCCTGCGCGAAGCGCGCGCGCTGCCGGTGCGCGAGGACGAGCACGAGCTCGACGCTCGCGATGGCCGACCCGACCGACGAGTACACGATCGGCGCGTTCCGGATGGTCACCGGCCGCGACGTGCGGCCGCTGGTCGCGATTCCCATCGGAGCTCGACGCGGCGCTCGAGCGCCTCTACGGCGCGGGCCGCACGGCGGTCGGCCAGATCGTCGGCGACGTCGAGCAGCGCGACGAGCTCGCTTTCGACGCCGACGTCCAGCACCTGAAGGACCTCGCGTCCGAGGCGCCGGTCATCCGCCTCGTGTCGCTCATCATCACCAACGCGCTCGAAGCGCGCGCGTCGGACATCCACATCGAGCCGTTCGAGAACCGGCTGGCCGTGCGCTACCGGATCGACGGCGTGCTGCACGAAGTCGAGTCGCCGCCGCGCCGCTTCTCGGCCGCGGTGATCTCGCGCGATCAAGATCATGGCGAACCTCGACATCGCCGAGCGCCGCCTGCCGCAGGACGGCCGCATCCGGCTGCGCGTGCAGGGCAAGGAGATCGATCTGCGCGTGTCGACGGTGCCGACGATGCACGGCGAGTCGCGTCGTGATGCGGATCCTCGACAAGGGCGGTGTCGCGCTCGACTTCAAGCGGCTGGGCTTCGAGGACGACATCGCTCGCGCGCTTCCTCGAAGTGCTGATGCAGCCGCACGGCATCCTGCTCGTCACGGGCCCGACGGGCTCCGGCAAGACGACGACGCTCTACACGGCGCTCGAGCGCTTGAACCAGCCCGACGTCAAGATCCTGACGGTCGAGGATCCGGTCGAATACCAGATGCCCGGCATCAACCAGATCCAGGTGAAGCCGCAGATCGACCTCACGTTCGCCAACGCGCTGCGCTCGATCGTGCGCCAGGACCCCGACGTGATCATGATCGGCGAGATCCGCGACCTCGAGACCGCGGAGATCGCCGTGCAGTCGGCGCTGACCGGCCACCTGGTGCTGTCGACCGTGCACACCAACGACGCCGCGAGCACGGTGAACCGCCTGCTCGACATGGGCGTCGAGGACTACCTGCTGACCTCGACCGTGATCGGCATCCTCGCGCAGCGCCTCGTGCGCACGCTGTGCCAGAACTGCAAGGAGCCGCACATCGCGCTGCCGGAGATCGTCGAGCAAATGGGCCTCGCCCGATTCAGCAGCGACAAGGAGATCACGCTGTACCAGCCGAAGGGTTGCCCGCAGTGCGCGCAGACCGGCTATACGGGACGCATCAGCATCATGGAAATGCTGCCGATGACCGACCCGCTGCGCAGCCTCGTGATGAAGCACGCGACCGCCGCCGATCTGAAGAGCGAGGCGATCCGCGAAGGCATGCTGACGATGTACGAGGACGGACTGCGCAAGGCGGTCCGCGGCATCACGACGTTCGAGGAAGTGCTCCGCGTCACGCGCGAGAGCTAGGCCGTCCGATGCCCGTCTTTCGCTACAAGGCCGTCGACACGGCGGGCGACGTCGCCACCGGCGAGCTCGAAGCCGCCAACGAGAGCGAGATCGTCGATCGCCTGCGCGACCAGGGCATGATGCCGATGCAGGTGGCGCGCGCCGCCGGCGGCGCGTCGTCGGTCGCCGTCGCGCGCGACGCCGGCGCGACGAAAGCGCGCGGCGGCGTCTTCGGGCTGTTCGTGCCGAAGACGGTCACGCCGCGATCAGCTGCTCGCGATCACGCGCGAGCTCGCGACGCTGATGCGCGCCGGATTGCCGCTCGATCGCGCGCTCGAGGTGCTGATCGGGCTCGCCGATTCGCCGCCCGCCGCGTCGCTGCTGCAGCAGATCCGCGACGACGTGCGCGGCGGCAAGTCGCTGTCGCAGGCGCTCGACGCGCGGCGCGACGTGTTCTCGCGCTTCTACGTGCAACATCGTGCGCGCGGGCGAGGCCGGCGGCGCGCTTGGCGCGTCGTGCTGACGCGGCCTCGCCGACACGATGGAGCGCAACAAGGAGCTGCGCGAATCGGTGAAGTCGGCGCTCATCTATCCGACGATCCTGATCGGCGTCGCCGTGATGTCGGTGCTCGTTGCTGCTGGTCTGGGTCGTCCCGCAGTTCGAGCAGACGTTCGCGCAGGCCGGCAAGGCGCTGCCGCTGGCCGACGCTGGTCGTCGTGTTCCTCGGCACGACGCTCAAGCAATGGTGGTGGGCGGGCGCCGCGTTCGTCGTGCTCGCGGTCGCGCTGGGTCCGCCGCCGGCTGCGCAACGCCCGCCGTGCGCATGCGCTGGGACGCGCGCACGTTGCGCCTTCCGCTGATCGGCGATCTCGTCACCAAGGTCGAGGTCGCGCGGTTCTCGCGCACGCTCGCCACGCTGCTCGGCAACGGCGTGACGCTGCTCGCCGGCCTCGCGATCGTCAAGGAAACGCTCGGCAACGTCGTTCTCGCGCAACGCGCTCGACGGCGTGATCGCGCGACTGCGCGAGGGCAAGGGATTCGGGCGTCCGCTCGACGGAGACCGGCCTCTATCCGAAGCTCGCCGTGCAGATGATCCTCGTCGGCGAGGAATCGGGCCGCCTCGAGGAAATGCTGAACCGCGTCGCCGATGTCTACGATCGCGAGGTCGCGATGGCGATCAAGCGCTTCCTGTCGGTGCTCGAGCCCGCGCTGATCCTCTCGCTCGCCGTATTGATCGGCGGCATCGTCTTCTCGATCCTGCTCGGCGTCATGGGCATGAGCGAACTTGTCCAGTAACGCGTGTCTAAGCCTTTCCGCAGCGTGGCGTCGCGCTGCGGACAGGCGCCGAGGAACCGCTCGGCAAAAGGAATCCCGATGATCGGACATGCATCGACACGAACTGCCGCGCGCGGACGCCGCTGCACGCGCCTGCGCCGTCGGCCGCGCGCGGCATGACGCTGATCGAAATTCTCGTGGTGCTCGTGCTGATCGGCGTGGTGCTCGGCATCGTCGGCGGCAACTTCATCGGCAAGGGCGAAAAGGCGAAGGCCGATGCCGCGAAGATCGAGATCAGCCAGATCGCGCAGACGCTCGATCTCTACAAGCTCGAGATCGGTCGCTACCCGACCGACGCAGGAAGGCCTGCAGGCGCTGATCAGCGCGCCGGCCGGCGTGACGAACTGGAACGGTCCGTACTGGAAGCAGCTCGACGGTGCCGAAGGATCCGTGGGGCAACGAGTACAAGTACGTTTCGCCGTCGCAGAACGCGCCCGTACGAAATCATTTCGCTCGGCGCCGACGGCAAGGAAGGCGGCGACGGGCCGAACAAGGACCTCGTCGAGCCTTCAGCAATGATGCACTTCGCGGCGATCGGCCGGGATGCAGGTCGCGCCGCGCAGTGCGAGCTCCGGCGTGACGTTGCTCGAGCTTCTGATCGTGCTTGTCGATCATGGCGATCCTCGCCGCGCTCGTCCTTCCGATGTTCGGCGGCACGGGCGTGTCGACCGGCGAATTGAAGGGCGCGGCGCGACAGGTCGCCGCCGGGTCTGCGCGTGCGCGCGCAGCGAGGCGCTCGCGACGCGCCAGGAGACGCGCGTCGTGCTCGACCTCGAGCAGCGGACGTTCCGCATCGATCGCGACGCGCACGTCCACGCGCTGCCACGGATGATCGAAGTGAAGCTCTTCACCGCGCAGAGCGATCTCGTCAACGACCGCGTCGGCGCGATCCGCTTCTTCGCCGACGGCGGCTCGAACGGCGGGCGCGTCACGCTCGCCGCCGGCGTCGCGCAAGTACGACATCGACATCGATTGGCTGACCGGCCGTGTCGCGATACAGGATTGATCCGCCGATGCGACGTCAGCGGCGCGCCGCGCCGCCAGCGCGGCTTTTCGCTGCTCGAAGTGCTGGTCGCGTTCGTGATCCTGTCGCTCGTGGCGACCGCGCTCTTCCGGCTTGCTTCTCGGGCGCGCTCGTCAACGCGTCGGCGGCCGACGACTACACGCACGCGGTGCTCGTCGCGGAGAGCGCGCTCACGGAGGCGGCCGCCGCCGTAGCCGCTCGTCGAGACGACGCAACAGCGGATCGGCGGACGACAGGCGCGGATCGCCTGGACGACGCGCGTCGCGCCGTATTCAGCCCTCCGGCGTCTCGCCGGACATCTGAGCGCGTCGTCCGAGGCGATGCCGACGCGGCTCTACCGGATCACCGCCGACGTCACGTTCGCTGCTCCCGTCCGGCGGCACGCGCAGCGTTCGCGCTCGCAACGACGCGCGTCGGGCCGAGGGACGTCCGATGACGGGCGCCGCGGCGCGCGCACGCGGCTTCACGCTCGTCGAGCTCACGATCGCGCTCGTGCTGATGGCGGCGATCGCCGCGCTGCTGTACGGCTCGCTGTCGCTCGCGCGCGCGGACCTGGGACGGCGGCGAGGCGAAGATGCAGCAGGTTTCCGACATTGCGCACGACGCAGACGTATCTGCGCGCGCAGATCGCCGCGCAGTATCCGCAACGGCTGTGGAAGATCGACCGGGCTGCCGCTCCTGTTCGGCGGCGAACGCGACGAAATCCGCTATGCGGCGGTGCTTCCCTCGCGCGTCGCGGAGGGCGGCGTCTACTATTTTCGCCTCGCCGTCGTGCGCAACGGCGACCAATCGCAGCTCGTGCAGGAGCGCGTCGATTCCCGACGTCAACGCATTGCAGGAGCCCGAATTCAGCGACACGCCGAGCGCTCGGTGCCTCGCCGAGGGCATCGCCGAGCTGCGGATCGCCTACTTCGGCCGCGACGCCCGATGCTGCCGACACCGAGGCGCCGACCTGGCGCGACCGCTGGGACGACAAGCAACGCCTGCCGCTGCTCGTTCGCATCGACGTGAAGCCGGAGAAGGGCGCGGCGTGGCCGACGCTCGTCGTCGAGCCGCGGCGCTCGCCGGCAGGCGGGATGCCCAGCTGTAGGACGCACGGCCGTAACGGATCTGCGTCGAGGACGGGCCGATGCGCGACGCGTTCGCGCCCATCTGACTCCGCCCAACGCGGCATAGCGCTCATCGCGGTGCTGTGGCTCACGGTGCTGCTGACAGTGATCGCGAGCGGGTTCGCCTTCAGCATGCGCGGCGGGGCGCTCGCCGCGCGCAACACGATGTCGGTCGCGCAGGCGCGCGCCGCCGCCGACGGCGCGGTCGAGCGCGTCGCGTTCGAGCTGTCGCGTCCGCGCAATTCGCCTGACGTGTGGCTTGCCGACGGACGGGCTCGCGCGACGTGGACCGACGGCGAGATCGCGATCACCGCGACGACGCGGTCGACGAGATCGGCGCTGAATCGACATCAACCTCGCCGCCGATCCGCTGCTCAAGGGACTGCTCGAAAATGTCGGCGGACTCGATCCGACACCGCCGAGCGGGTGCTCGAGGCGATCCTCGATTGGCGCGACGCCGATGAGCTTCGGCGGCCGAACGGCGCCGAGGCCGACGACTACCGCGCCGCGGGCCTCAAGTACGTGCCGACCAACGCGCGGTTCGAGTCGAACCGGCGAACTGCAGCGCGTGATGGGCGTCACGCCCGGGCTCATGTCGCGGATCGCGGGCAGCATCACCATCTATTCGCAGCAACGCGGGATCAATCCGGCGACGGCCGCCCGGGATGCCGCTGCTCGCGCTGCCGGGCGTGACGCCCGGAGTCAAGTCGACGCGCTACATCGCGAGCCGCGCCGAGCGCTCGCGAACCAGCTGCCGGTCCCGCCGCTGCCCGCCGGCGCAGGGATTTCTCTCGGGCGCCGCGCCGGTGTGGCGGATCGCACGTCGAGGCGATGACGCCCGATGGTGTAACCTTCGCCCGCGACGCCGTCGTGCGTCCGCAGAACGATCCGCGCCAGCCGATGGTCGTGCTCCTCTGGCAAGAGGGCGAGGCTCCCGCAGCGCCCCGCCGCGACCGACAATGCATCGCAAACGAATGGAACGAGCAAATCCTGATTTCGGGCGTTGGCTGAAGAGCGTCGCGCAGCGCTCCGGCCTGCGCGCGTTCTGGCGCTGGTGGGTCGTCGAGCTTGCGCCGCTCATGCCGGCGGGTCGCGCGCACGCGCTGCTGCGGCGCCGTCGGCTGCGACCCGATCGTCGCAATCGAGCGCGAGGCGCGCGGTGCTGTGGGCGCCCCGCGTCGCGAACGGCGCGCTCGCGTTCAACGAGGTCGCGCGAATTCCGCTCGCAAGGCGATCCCGGCGGATCGCGCGAGACGGGGCACGCGGCGATCGACGCGTTGCCGCGTGCGACCTACGGGCGGCACGACGGCCGAACCGCGCGTCGTGATCGCGCTTCCGGCGAGCCAGGTGCTGCGCAAGGTCGATCACGCTTGCCGCGGCAGTCGAGGAGAATCTGCATCAGACGCTCGCCTACGACCTCGACCGGCACACGCCGTTCAAGGCCGACGAAGTGTATTTCGACGCGGCGATCGTCGGCCGCGATACCGCGCAGGAAGGAGATTCGCGTCGACCTCGGCAGCGGCGCTCAAGAGTTTCGTCGATCAGGCGCGGCGGCGCGTGGAATCCTGGGGCGCCGCGGTCGTCGCCGTCACCCCCGAATCCCCGACGGGCGCCGCGGCGCTCGCCGCGACGCACGCTGAACCTCCTCCGCCGGACGGAGCGTCCCGACACGTCGCCGTGGCGCCGGTGGCAGATCTGGGTTCCGCTCGCGGTGCTCGCGATCGTCGCGTTCGTCGTCATCCGCGCTGCCGATCTGGCAGAAGCGCGGCTACGCGATCGTCGCTCGCAGCTCGCCGATCAGGCGAAGGTGCAGGCCGATGCGTCGAGCGCGCTGCGCGACGAGCTCGAGCGGCTGACCGGCGACTACAACTTCGCGTTGCAGAGTGCAGCACGTTCCCGGCAGCGCTGCAGGTGGTCGAGGACGTGACCAAGCTGCTGCCCGACGACACGTGGCTCACGCAGCTCGAGATGAAGACGACGGCGCGCGGCAAGGACGCGCGCCGCGAAGTCGTGCTGCGCGGCGAAAGCGCGAACGCGGGACGCCTGGTTTCGCTGCTCGAGGACTCGAAGGTGTTCGAGCAGGCCGCGCCGCGCTCGCCGACGACGAAGATCCAGCCGGGCCCCGGCGAGATCTTCGATCTCGGCGCCCAGCTCAAGACGCTGCCGCCTGCCGCAACCCATGCAGCTGGCCGAGGTCGCGCCCGCGGCCGCTGACCGCGCCAGCCCACCCCGGCAGCGCCAGGCGGCGCCGAGGTCGCCCGCACCTGCCGGGCAAGGCGACACGCGCGCCGCAGCGGACCCGCGAGCGGCGCAACGACCGACCCGCGCGCCGCGAAGGCGAACGCAGCCGGCCGCGCCTGCGCGAAGCCGCCCGGCGAGCTCCGCTGCCGCCGCGAACCGCGCGGCGGCACCGCGCGCCAGCGCCGACGTCCGACGCCCTGACGCCCGAGTGCGACCGCCCGAGCGACCCAGTGCCGACGAGCCGACGGAACGGCGACGGCCAATGAACGCGGCGATCGCCAAGCTCTCCGCCATCGCGGCAGCGAGCGCTCGCGGTGGCGCTGTCCTCGTAGTCGCGATCGTCGTCGCGCTCGCTCGCTTGTTGCTGCCGCTCGTGCTCCTGCACAGGCACTACGACGACACGATCGCCGCGCTCACCGACCGGCTGGAGCGCTATCGGCGCGTCGCGGCGCAGGCGCCGGAGTATCGGAAGGCGCTCGAGGCGATGCGCGAGAAGGACGCGCGCCGTTTCTTCCTCAAGAACACCGCGCCGAACCTCGCAGGTGCCGAGTTGCAGGAGCTCGTTCGTGCTGCGATCGAGAGCAACGGCGGTCGCATCACGACGAGCCAGAACCAGGTCCCGCGCGACGAAGGGCGCTTCCGGCAGATCGGCGTCAGCGTGCAGTTCTTCGCGTCGACGCCGGCGCTGCAGAAGATCCTGTACGCACTCGAGGCGAGCCCGCCGTATCTGCTGGTCGAGAAACATGACGCTGCGGCCGCTCAACGCGTTTCGCGGCTTCAAGCCGCTGCCCGGCCAGGAGCCGGAAGTCAACGTCCAGCTCGATGCGGCGGGCTACGCGTTTGCCGAGCCGGCCAGGAAGTGAACGGCACACGCCCGCAGGAGGACACGCCGATGAACAAGCTCTCCACGCCTCTGCAATCCGCTCTCTGGTGGCTGCTGCCGCTGGTGGCGCTCGCGGCGATTGTTCGGCTGGGAAACCGGATTGGGGCGCGCGCTGTGCGAGATGCAGCCCGGAAGCCACGGAGGCGGTCGCATGCCCAGGCCGGTGGTCACGGCGCTGCTGCCCGAATTCGAAATACCGGGCGGTGCGGCCGCGTCGCGCGGAAACCGTCGAGCGCACGCTGTTCAATCCACACGCGCCGTCCCGCGTCGCAGGCGGCGCAGGAGCGGCAAGGATCGCGCAGATGAAGCGCCGGCCAATTCGCGCTGACAGGAACGCTGCTCATCGACGGAAAGAACACGGCGTTCCCGCGCGAGGTCGGGAACAGGCGCCGGGCGTCCTGCGGGCGAAACGATCAACGGGATGCGGGTCGCCGAGGTCAGAAGGACCGGTGCGCTTTCTACGCCGCCTGGCGATGAATCAGTGAGCTCGTGCCTCAAGGTTGCGACGCAACCCGCGCCCCGACCCTGCGCCGGTCGTTGCGGCGCCGCAGCCCGCCGCGGCCGTTGTGTTGCCAGCTGTTCCGGCTCATCGGCGCCCGCGCCAGCTCCGAGCGCCGCGGCGCCGGCTGGCGGGCGCGTCCCGGCGGGTGGGCGCAGGCGGCAGATCGCACGGCGCCAGCGCGGCGCAGCCGCCGCGGCAGCCGCGGCGGCTGGCGGGGACTCCGACCGGACGGCGCAGCGGCACCACCCCTGGGACCAGGTCAATCAGCGGCAGACAGCAATCGTGGGCGGGGTCGCCAAACTCCGAAATGACTGCGATCGATTCGCACTTCCGGACAGCGCCCGGCCCCACCTGCAAGCGAACATGACAAAACAAAACCCGCTCACGTCGTACGCTGCGCTTGCCGCCGCGCTCTTCCTCGCCGTGTGCGCGACGCAGCCGGACTGCACGTCGGCACGCCGCCGACGACGAAGACGCCTCCGAACCGGGCACGTCCGGCGTGTCGCCGGCGCTGGCTGACGCCGCCGAGCGAGCGCAGAAACCGGGACTGCCAACCCCCGATGAGAAGGCGCGCCTGTGTTCGGCGGACCGGAGTGCTCGTGAAGGACAGCAGCCCGGCGGCGCGCTGCCCGTCCGGTCCGGTCGTCGTACAGCAGGGCGGCGGTGGCGTCGTGCTCAACTTCGAGGGCGCTGATCTGCGCGAGGTCGTGCGCAACATCCTCGGGCGACGTCCTCGAACGAGAGCTACACGATCGACGCCGTCGGTCGGCGGACAGGTGACGATCCGCACGTCGTCAGGCATCCCGCGCGATGCGCTGATCCGCCGACGCTCGAAACGCTGCTGCGGGCCAACGGCGCGGCGATGGTCAAGGAGGACGGCCTCTACAAGATCGTCCGCAGCGCCGCCGCCGTTCGCGGCAACGTGACGCCGCAGCTCGGCAATTCGCCAGCGCGCGTTGCCGCCCGGATTCTCGGTACAGATCGTGCCGCTGCGCTACGTCGGCGTGCGCGAGATGCTGCGGATCCTCGAGCCGTTCGTGCAGGACCCGACGTCCGCGCGGCCCGGACGACCTGCGCAACATGCTGATCCTCGTCCGGCTCCGAGCGCGAACTGCAGCACCTGCTCGAGACGATCGACACGTTCGACGTCGACTGGATGGCCGGCATGTCGGTCGGCGCTGTTCACGCTGCGAGAACGCCGACGTGAAGGCGGTCACCGCGGAGCTCGACAAGGCGATCGGCGACCGGAACACCGGTCCGCTCGCCGGGATTCTGCGAATCATCCCGATCGAGCGGCTCAATGCGTTCCTCATCATCACGCCGCAGCCCGCGTATCTCGACGAGGCGAAGAAGTGGGTCGACGCGCCTCGATCAGCTGGCGGCATGGCGACGGCCCGCGCTTCTACGTGTACAACCTGCAGAACACGCGCGCCGAGAAGCTCGCGCCGCTGCTGCAGCAGGCGTTCACCGGCCGCGCGCGGCGCCGGCGACCGCCGGCGCGCCGACGGTCGCGCCCGGCACGCCCGCGGGCACGATCGTGAATCCGCCGCAGTTCCAGGCGCAGCCCGCGGTCATCCAGCCGCAGGTGGTGATCCAGGACCAGCGACCGCCTGCGACGCCGGCCGGCGGACGCACGGGGCCCGGCGTGCGCCGGGCGAGGCACCGGCATCGTGCGCAACATCCAGGTCGTCGCCGACAAGGACAACAACACACGCTGCTGATCGTCGCCACGCCGCCGAGTACGCGGTGATCGAAGCCGCGGTCAAGAAGATGGACGTTCCGTCGCGGCAGGTGATGATCGAGGTCACGATCGCCGAACGTGACGCTCGACGACACGCTCGAGTTCGGCGTCGAGTGGCTGTTCAAGGGCGGCGCGCCGTCCGGGCGCGGCACGCGGCGGCCTGTTCACGCGTCCGGCACGCCTGTCAATCCCGGCCGTGCCGACGCCACGCCAGCAGCCGGCTCGACCGACACTCCGGCGCTCGCGCTCGCGCAAGGGCTTCATCTACATCATCAACAACGCGAACTTCCCGGGCGGCATCCAGGCCGTGCTGCACCTGCTCGACACCTACGGCGACACGAAGGTCATCGCCAATCCGCACCTCGGCGCGCTCGACAACCAGAAGGCGACGATCAAGGCCGGCGACCGGATTCCGATCAGCCAGCAGACCGCTCGTCGGCGGCACGACGAACGGCTTCATCGACGACGACGTCGCAGTACATCGACACCGGCGTGCTGCTGCAGGTGACGCCGCACATCAACGCCGGCGGGCTGGTCACGCTCGACGTGCAGGTCGAGGTCAGCATTCCGGGCACGCTGCCGACTCGTGCCACGGCGACGCGCCGCCGATCAACACGCGCTCGGTGCAGATCGATCGTCGAGCGTGCCAATCGGGCCAGACGATGGTGATGGGCGGGCTCATCACGGCGAAACGAAGCAGAACACGTCCGAAGGGCTTGCCGCTGCTGTCGCGCATCCCGATCATCGGCGGGCTGTTCGGCAACCAGGACGCTCAACAACAACCGCACCGAGCTCGTCGATGTTCATCACGCCGCGCGTCGTCGAGAACGAAGTCGACATCCGCAACGTGATCGACGATCTGCGTCGCAGAATGAGCCGGCTCGAGGACGAGTTCCCGCGGGGCGAGACCGCCGCTCGCCGCCGCTGTTACCGTGCCGAGTGCCGGGAGCCGAACCGCCGCGCTGAACGCCGCACGCCTTCTCCGCCGCGAATCGACAGCGGACACGTGCGAAAACCGTCGCCAATTGGCGACAGATCGCACTGTTTCGCAGCGTTTTCGCGAAAAACGTCGTTAATCCCCGACATCTCGCTGTTGCTGACCTGCAACAGGCAGGTAACTGGTTTCCTTTGGCGAAGAACGCCAATTGACGATACCGGGGTATTTCGATAGTCTTCAAGTCGAGGATTGGAGCGCCGTCGCGTCGTTGCAGTGGTAGTTCCCGCAGTCCTTCGCAGCCAAACGGCGCTTGACCTTGCAAGGGGTACGGTCCTGATGAATCGGCATTCGGAATGCGGGCCGCGAGCGGTCACGGGAAGGGGTATTCGGATTGGCGGTGCGATAGTCGCGTTGACGTTCGTGGCGAGCGCAGGCTGCGCTACGACGGGCGGCGAGATTGACGAAGGACACGCCGCCCGAGGTGAAAGCGCGGCAGCCGTCAAGGAGCGATCGAACGCCCGCTGGACGGCGCTGATCAAGGGTGACAAGGACGCCGCATACGCCTGCCTCAGCCCGGGCACGCGTGAGCTGATTTCGGTCGAGCAGTACCGCGGAAGAGGTGCAAACCGGCGGTTTTCCGGTCGGTGCAGATCGAGAAGGTCGACTGCGACATCGGAAACCTGCATGGTGGGATTGATGCTCACCTACGACTATCGCCGCGTAGGGGCAGTCGCGCAGCAGAAGGGATTACGACGTACGTGCAGGGAGACGTGGGTGCTGGAGAAGGGCAGGCGTGGTTCGCCTGGCGCCCATAGGGGACAGGGAGTTGCAAAATTTCCACAGTTTTCAGGCCGTGTGCTTCGGGGCGGCCGCTTAATTCGTTCGACAAAAGGAGTGTGGCAGTAATAACATTCCCGTGCTGTTGGTTCTAAAGTGATCACTTTAAATCGCAAATCGCAAACAGAGGAGTTATCACCAACCATGAATACTTTCAACAGAAAATCGCTGTACGCCGCGCTGGCAGGTCTGGGCGCCCTCGGCGGGATGGGTGCCGCCGAGGCGGTCAACCTGAACCCCGGAAGGCCTGGGACAGGCGCTGATCTATCCGTACTACACGGTCCGCAACGGGGCGAACGGCTTCGCCTACAACACGCTGCTGTCGGTGGTGAACACGACCGCCTCGGCGAAGGCCGTGAAAGTGCGTTTCCTGGAAGGTAAGAACTCCAGCGAAGTGCTTGACTTCAACTTGTTCCTGTCGCAGCTACGACGTGTGGACCGCGGCGGTCGTCGCAACGGCGACCGGCGCGGCCGTCACGTCGGCCGACAAGTCCTGCATTCTGCCGATCCCAGCTTCCCGGCCGGCCGGACAGCCGTTCGTCAACTTCGCGTACAGCGGCGACGGCGCGGACAGCTCGCTCGACCGCACGCGCGAAGGCTACGTCGAAATCATCGAGATGGCGACGTATCGTGACACCTCGACGACGGCGCTCATCGTCACCCACAAGAGTAACGGCGTGCCCGGACAGGGCAACTTCACGTGCGCGCGACCTGCGATCGACGGCGATCGCTTCGCGTGGACGCCGACCGAGGGTGGCCTGTTCGGCGGACTGACGCTGATCAACGTGTTCGACGGGTCCGCATACTCGCAGGACGCGACGGCGCTCGATCACGTCTTCGAGCAGCGGCCCTGTCTATAACAACGCCGGCGACATCGGCCCAACCTTCAACGATGCGTCTCCGCCGATCAGCATCGTGATCGCCGAACGGTGCAGGCCATGGTTACCGACTGGACGTCACCACGCGGCCGCGGTCGATGCCGTCAGCGCGGTCCTGATGCACAGCCAGGTGATGAACGAATACGCGACCGAGGCCGAGCCTGCTGGCCAACACGGACTGGGTCGTGACGATGCCGACGAAGAACCAATACGTCGTCACCGGCACCGGCACCGCGAGTTCCCGCCGTTCCAACGCAATTTCAACGGCACGAAGGGTGCCTGCGACGACATCACGATCGACTTCTGGGATCGCGAAGAGAAGAAGAACTCGCAGCCTGGCGGATTCTCGCCGCCGCAGCCGGGTGTCACGGCCGCGCTGTGCTGGGAAGCGAACGTCATCACGTTCAAGTCGGCCGGGCGTGCTCGGCTCGACAAACAACAACTTCCTGGACGTCAATGCGAAGGGCTTCATCAACGGTTGGGCGCGGCTCACGTTCATCTACCCGAACGCGTTGCTGATCGGCGGCGCTACGACGGTCGTGAACTCCTGTTGGACGTGGCATCTCGGTCATTTCGTCGGGGCGGCAACACATACGCCGGGCTGCCGGTTGTCGGGCTTCGCGGTCCAGTCGTACAACAACAACGTGATCGTGGTGAACGGCAAGAACGTCCAGTCGACGTACGGCGCGGACTTCGCCCACCGCTTCAACACGACACGTCGTTACTACGGGCCGTAATTCAGCACTCTCGCAATGCGGAAAGGGCGGAACGCGAGTTCCGCCCTTTTATTTCCTGCCATTCCGAAACACGGTGGACAATGTCTCGTTGATTCCGTGTCAGATGGCGTGGGCGCCGCTTGTCGGAATCCTCCGTCCGCTCGTAAGGCCAACCTCCGACATCGCCTTGCCGCGTTTGGTATGACATTGGTGTATAATTTGCTTTAAGTTACAATCGTAGAGCGCGAATTTCGTTCAGGTACCTAGTAGGGTACATCGCGCTCGGGGCCCTTCAGGGAGATTCTCTGATGTCCGTCAAGCAGATAGGTTGCGTGTCCTTGCGAGCGCCACCACGCGCGGTTGCGCAATCGCCGAAGTTCTCGCGTCGCTGAGATGCGTGCCGCTCAGCGTCCGGTATTGGACGCGTGCTTGCAGCTGCTGCGTTATTCGTTGCCCCTGCGTTGTTGGTTGCGCCGGCGCACGCGCGCGGGCTTCGATTTCCGATCAGCTTCGGGCGCGTGCGCCAGCGTGGTCGTGGAGCTCGACAACGTCGACGCTCACGTGCAATGCCGCAGTGGTGACGGCCGGCGACGCCGGCCAGACTGCTCTCTTCTCAGCGAGCCAGTCGATCCATCACGGCGCCGACGAACGTCACGCTGACAGCATCCTGCTCATCGAACACCGACGCCAACACGACTCTGGGCATGGACTGGCCGGGGCCGTCTTCTACTGCTTCCCATGGCTGCAGCCACAGTCGCAATAGTGCGAGGTGTCGCTGCAACAACGACCTTTCACGTCGCGACCGCAACGAACGCGACCGGCGCTGGCGCGGCCAGGAGCAGCGATCACGGTGACGCTGTCGACGGGTGGCGGTGGCGGTGGCGGTGGTGGCGGCGGCGGCGGAACGATCCCCGATCTGCGCACGGCTACACCAGCACGATCAAGATGAATTTCAACTATGCGCCGGGCATCGGGCAGCAAATCGTCCAGACCTCGCACGAGGATGTCGCCGACGGATATCATGGTGGCCACGTTCACGACGCCGCGCGACGATCGCCAGTGGAACCGGTGCCGGCGGCTCTCGGTCATCACCGACAACGCCCAGAACAGCGGGGGATTCACCGCCGCGCTGTCGACCTCGCCGTGCTCAACGACGCATGGGACATGGGCCAGCGGCGGCAACGCGGTTCAAGAGCGGGCCTGCTGAGCGCGTCGTGGAGTTTCACCTCCTTCCCGCTGAAACCGAACACGCAGTACTTCCTCAACATCATGGGCGACTCTCCGCTTTCGGTGAAGCTGACCGCGAGTAAGCCGCCTCACGTTCGTTGGTTCGCAAAGCCCTGCGCAAGCGGGAGCTTTGACTTTCTTTTCAGGAATCGCCATGTCACGCCCTTATCGCCATTGCCATCGTCGGCATCGCTGCATCTCAGATTGCGAGCTCGGCCGCGGCCGACCTGCCGCCGGACGTCCTCGTGCAGTCGAGCCGCCTGAAAATAACGCGCGCCGATTTCGATGCCGAGCTCGCGAATGTTCCGCCCGGATTGCGCACCGAGTGCGCGGCGAGCAACGATCGCGTCAGCAAGCTCATGAATTCGATGCTCGAGACCAAGTCGCTCGCCAGCGAGGCGCGCGCGAACGGTCTCGACAAGGATCCGGAAGTGCAGGCGCGAAGATCGCCTAGCAGATCGATCGCGTGCTGGCCGTGGCGCGCAGCGAGCAGATCGAGCGCGACGCGGAGGCGGCTTTCGATCGCCGCCGCGACGACTTCAGTCGGTCGCGCGCGAGATCTATCTGCTCGACCGAGCGAAGTACACGACGCCCGAGCAGGTTCGCGTCACGCATATCCTGATCAAGACCGACAAGCACACCAAGGAGGAGGCGCTCAGGATCGCGTCAGGTTCCGCGCGCGCGTTGTCGCCGGACGGCGCCGATTTCGCCGCGCTGGCGCGTCAGTACTCGGAGGATCCGAGCGCCAAGTCGAATGGCGGCACGCTGGGCTGGATCGCGGCCAGGCAGGTCGACCGTACGTTCTGGACGAGTGCGACCGCGTTGCAGAAGCAGGGCGACATCAGCGAACCGGTGCTCACGACGTTCGGCTATCACATCATCAGGCTCGACGGAAAAAGGCCTGCGGAGCTGCAGCCGTTCGACGTCGTGAAGGAGCAGGCTCTGGCGGAGGTCAAGCGTGACTACGTCAAGGCGGCCAAGACCGCGGCTCTCGACCAGATCATCGGGACCCGACGCTGCAGTTGAACCAGCCTGCGATCGATTCGCTGACCACGACGATGGATGCGGAGATGTTTTCGCAAGGCTGGCGCGGCCGCCGGCAAAGTAGGACTCCGAAAGCACCGCGGCTTCTCCCTCCGTGGCGAGCGTGACAAGGCCGAGCGCCAAGCCAGCCGCCAACGCGACGGTCGACGTCGTCATTCCGGTATACAACGCTGTCGACGATCTCGAGCGGTGTGTCGACAGCGTGCTGGCGCACACCGAGCGCCCGGCTACCGGCTGGTGCTGATCGACGATGCGTCGCCCGATCCCGCCGTCGCCGTCTACTTCGCCGCGCTGAAGCGGCGCGCGTTGCCGCATGTCGTACTGCTGCGCAACCGGCGCAACCGCGGCTTTCCGGGAACGCGCAAACCGCGGCATGCGTCTTTCGCGCGCCGATGTCGTGCTGCTGAACTCCGACACGGTCGTCACCGACGGCTGGCTCGACGGCGCTCGCGCGGTGCGCGGCGTCCTCCGCCGGATCGGCACTGTGACGCCGTTCTCCAACAATGCCGAGATCTGTTCGTTTCCGCGATTCTGTCGCGAACAACGAGCCGGGCGCCGAGTCGACCGAGCCGGAGAGGATTCGAACGGCACTCGCGCGCGCGCCGCCGTGCCGACGTACCCGGATCTTCCGACCGGCGTGGGCTTCTGCTTCTACGTCCGGCGCGGAGCTGATCGACGCGATCGGCGACTTCCGACACCGCCTTCGGTCGCCGGCTACGGCGAGGAGAACGATTTCTGCATGCGCGCGCTTGCCGCTCGGCTATCGCAAGCGTTCTCTGCGACGACGCGTATCGTGCTGCACACTCGGCGGTCAGCTCGTTCGAGAGGCAGAAGCCGAGCTCGGCGCCGCGCAACATGGCGTTGTTGCTCGAGCGCCATCCGCGCTACGCCGAGATCGTCGATGACGTTCATCGCGCGCGATCCGCTAAGCGCCGCTTGCGCGACGCGGCGCTCGCTCGCAGCTCCGTGTCGCCGACCGGCCCCACGCATGGCGTGCTCCACGTGCTGCAACGTCACGGTGGAGGCGGCGGTACCGCGCGTCAGGCGCGCATGCTGGTCGCCGCAGCGCGCGGCCGCGTTACCGGCAACTACATCAGCACGTCGCGGTGGGCGACGATTGGCGGATCGAGGAGCACCGCGCCCGACGGCACGATGCGCGTGTTCGACTTCCGGCGGCAACCCGACGAGTCGTGGCCAGCGTTTCTCGGCGCGATCGCGGCGACGTTCGGCATCGGCATCGTGCACCTGCACGGTCATTGCGCACTGCCGCGAGGGATTGATCGCCGCGCTCGAGAGTCTCGGACCTGCCGTACGGGTTACACGGCGCACGACCTCGACTGTCGCGTGCCCGACGATCACGCTGTTCGCGCCTGATGGGATGTACTGCGGCGGCGTGCACCGACGAGGCCCTATGCGCACGGCTGCCTCGATGCGCGCGCGCCGTTCTCGCGACATCGACATCGCGGCGTGGCGCGCGCTCCACCGCGGCTTCTCGAGAGGCGCACGTTTCTGATCGCACCGTCGCAGTGGGCCGCCGCGATGATCGCAGCGCGCTACTTTCCCGGGGCGTTGGCCGAGGTCGATTCCTCGGCAACACTCGCAGCGCCGGCCCCGACTGCCGGCGCGAAATCCACGCGGCGCGCAGCCCTCGATCTGCCGGATGACGGCGTGCCGACCGTGGCCGTGTTCGGCGCGATCCGGGCCCGGACAAGGTTTGCGCCGCCTCGAGCGGATGGTCGAGCGCGCGCGGCGAGCGGCGGGAGTCGCGTGCGATTCGTGCTGATCGGCTACAGCGACGTCGAGCACGGTCCCGGCAGAATGCCGACGCGACGCTGGCGATTCACGGGCGTTACGAGCCCTCGAGCTGCCGGATCTGCTTGCGCACTACCGGGTGAAGCTCGTCGCGTTTCCATCGGCCGGACCCGAGTCGTTCAGCCTTGACGCTATCCGGGCGTGGCTCGCGGGATTTCCGGTCGTCGTGCCGCTCGATCGGCGCTCGCCCGAGGCGCGTGCGCTGCCGACCGGCGCCGGCTGGCTCTGGACCGATGCCGAATGGCGCGACGAGGACGCGATGCTCGCTGCGGATCGCCGAGCTCGTCGCTCCAGCGAACGATGACGCGCTGGCGGCGGCGCTGCATAGCGCGGCCGTTCGTCCAGCCGACGGTCGACGCGATGGCGCAAAGCGACGCTCGCGCAATACGATGCCTGCGATGCCCGGCCGCACCCGATGTCGCACCGTTCTCCGCGGCGCGCGTGCGCGACGCGTTGGGTTATCGATCGAGCTGGTCGCCGCCCGATGCGCGAGCCATCGCCGCCAGGCGATGCCGCCAGTGCACTCGGCGGTGTCGGCGCGCCTCGCGACGGACCGCGCGGGACTTTCGTCGATCCTCTGTCGGGCGGGCGCTTGGCGCGGCTGACGCCGGCGAAGATCCGCGGCGTGATGAAGCGACGCCTTTCGTGAAGCCGGGACGGAGTACAGGCAGTGGATGAAGCGCGGCCGCGACCATCAATGGAACGGGCGCGCGATCGACGCGATGCTCTGCTTTCGCCACGCACGACAGGTCGAATCCCGGTGCATCCGACGCACGCCGTTCCACCTGGGCGAGGTGTTGTGGCAGCTGGGCAAGGTTCCCGACGCGATTGCCGCGTGGCGCGACGCGATCTGCGGCCAACGCCAATCACCTCGCGCCGAGCTCTCGCGCTGGCAGGGGCACTCACTTGCCGCGGGTGATCTCGCGGGTTCCGCTGCCGCCGCGCCGCGCCGCCCTCCAGATCGCTCGGACAATGCGCGCGCCGCGATCATCGAGGCGCTCGCGCGGATCCTGCAGGGGACGTCGACGGCAACGACGTGGTGGCGTTGTCGCACGCTCGAGCGCGAGCCTCGGTTGCTCGAGGTGCGCGGCGATCTCCGGAGCCTCTGCCTGTCGCGCTCGACCGCTTCCCGGAGCTCGGGGGTCGCGACGCGTTCCTCACGTGCGCTCGGCCGCGTTCCGGCGCCGCTCGCAAGCGCCCATCCGTTGCTCCTCGCCCACGCCATCGAAGCCGCTGCGGATGCGCGCGTCGATGCAGGCGTCCTGCCATCCTTCCGGCGGTGGCGCGCGAACGAGCATATCGACGCGACGAACATGACGCTCGTGCGCAGGGTGGCTGCCGCCGCCGCGCGCAACGATCCGGTTGCCGGCGCCGGAGCTCGGCGCGCGCTACGCCGCGCTGATGTGCGTCGACGCGTTCGCGCCCGCCATGCCTCTTGGCTGGCCGATTCGCAGCGCTGGCCGGCGTCTGCGCGTCGTCGTGCTGTGCCGGCGGCGGACATCGCGCCGCCGCGACGCGCGGCGCGCTCGCGGGATCGGCCGCGTTGCCGCGCGATGCGTTCGACCTCACCGTCGCGACGCTGGGCCGGGCATCCGAGCGAAGTGATGAACGTCGCGCGCACGGTCGCGCCAGCGGTGGTTGAGCTGCCGATCCACCGACGCTTCGGTTGGCAAGGCGCTGGCCGCGCGCGACTTCGACGTGCTGGTCGCGACCTCGCCGGGTACTGTCGCAGTGCCGCTTCTCGCGCAGCGCCGGCGCGCGCGATTTATGCGCTGGGTACGATAGCCGGGCCCAGCCTGCCGTCGCTCGTCGCGATCGTACGTTTCCGACGACGGCGCTTGCTGATCGGCGCGCTCGTTGCGCTGCATGCAGCACACGATGCCGGTCGCGATTGCGCGCTGGACGCGGCTGCGCTCGATGCGTTGTGGAGCGACGCGGTGCGCGCCCACCAGCGCGGTGACGGCGAGTCGGCGCGGGCCGCCTACTCGCGCGCCTGCTCGACGTGCAACCAGGCTTCGCCTCCGGGCACCATCTGCGCGGAATCCTCGCTCGCGACGCGGCGACCTCGCGGCTGCACGTGTCGACTTCTCCGCGGCGCTCGCGGCGGCGCCGGCTATGTCGACGCCCGCATCGCCGCGCGCCGGCGTTGCGACGACCGCGCGCGAGACCGAGGTTGGCCATTGCGCTGTGCGAGGAGAAGGGCTAGCGCGTCCGGAGAGCGTCGGGCTTGTGGCGGGCGCTCGGCCTCGCCCAGCTCGCCTTGCGCAGCGGCGCACGCGCCGCCGCCGTCGTTCGAGCGCGCGTTCGCGCTCGACCCGGCCGACGGCGACACGCATTACAACCACGGCGTCGCGCTGCAGATGCGACGCTCGTTCACCGGATGCGGCGCGCGCCTATCAGCGCGCGCTGGCGTTCGAGCCGTCGCTGGTCGACGGCCGACTTCAACCTCGGCGTCATGTTTCAGCGAGCAGGGCACGTCGGACGCGGCGATCGCAGGCCTTCGAGACCGTGCTCGAGCGCGATCCGACGGCACGTGTCCGCGTACAAGAATCTGGGCGAAGTCGCTGCTTCGCGCGCGGGCAGTATCGACGCGTGGATGCGCGAATTTCGAGCCGCTTCGAGGCGAACTGTCCGGATGCGCTGCCGCTCGCCGGTGCAGGCGCTCGAAGTCTGCCAGTACCGCGGCGACTTCGCCGGCGCTCGACCGCTATCTCGACGGGCTGCGCCAGGAGCGAGTTCGAGCCGCAGAGCGAGACCGCAGCTCGTCGACTGCCTCGAAGCAGCTCCTCTACCTGCTGCTCTATTTCGACGTCGAGCCGGAAATGCTGCTCGAGTTTCGCGCAGACGTACGACGCGGTCGCGCAACGCGTCTACGGCGAGCCGCTGCCGCGTCCGGCGGCGCGCGCGGCCGGGCCGGCTGCGCATCGGCTATCTCTCCGGCGACCTGCGCAATCACGTGATGGGCAAGATGATCTGGCGAGGCGATCCGCGCATCACGATCGCGACGCGCTTCGAGCTCTTCTTCTATTCGCTGTCCGCCGAGAGCGACGAATGGACCGAGCGCTTTCGCGGCGTCGGCCGACCATTTCGAGATGATCGCGTCGACTGTCCACGAGCGCGCAGGCGGCGCGGCGCATCGCCGCCGACGATCTCGATATCCTGGTCGACCTTTCGACGCACACGAAGGGCGCGAAGCCCGGCATTCTCGCGTTCAAGCCGGCGCGGGTGCAGATCACGCACGTCGCGAGCGCCGGCACGGTCGGCCTGTCCGCGGTCGACTTCAAGCTGACCGACCGCCTGCGCCGACTTGTCCGGAGAGCCAGCGCGTTCCAGCTCGAGACGCTGCTGCCGATGGAAGGTTGCGTCTATCCGTATCGCCACATCGCAGCCCGCCGGCCGAGCATCCGTTCCATCGCGAGCGGCTGGGCATCCCGGCGCGACGCGGTCGTCATCGGCGCCTTCGTCAGCGCGCTCAAGCTGTCGCGGCGCTGCCTCGCCCTGTGGCGCGAGGTGCTCGAGCGCGTTCCGCGCGCGAAGCTCGCGCTTCTCGCCGGTCAATCCCGCGCACGCGCGCGCTGTATCTGCGCTCGTCGCCGCCGCGGCCGGATCGCCGCCGATCGCGTTGCTGTTCCTGCCGCAGGGCCGCGACGAAGCGGAAAACCAGGCGCGCTACGCGCTCGTCGACTTCGTGCTCGATCCGATGCCCTTACGGCGGCGTCAACGGCACGCTGGAGGCGCTCGACATGGGCGTGCCGGTCGTCACGCTGCGTCGGCCAGCGGCACGGCGAGCGGACGTCCTATTCGATCCTCACGAAGCTCTCGGCGTCACCGAGACCGTTGCGCAAGAGCGGGCCGCGAGATATGTCGAGATCGCCGTGCGCCTGGCCGACGATTCTGGCGTTCATGGCGAGCGTGCGCGCCGCGATCCGCGAGCACCTCGCCGGATTCGCCGCTCACCGACATGGCCGGCACACACGCGGCACCTCGAATCCGCCTACATCGCGGCGCTACCGAGCGGTGCCCCGAGGTGCGTCCGCGGCGGCCTTCCGACGATGTCTGACGAAGCCCTTGCAGTCGCGCAAGCCGCTGCGGACGCAACCCCGTCGGATTCGGCACTGCACTTTCGATTGGCGCAGACGCAGGAAGATGCAGGCCTGCCGCCGCGGCCATCGCCAGCCTGCGCAACGCCATCGCGTTGCGGCCCGAATATGCCGAAGCGCATGCGTATCTTGGCCTCTTGCTTGCCGGACACGGGCGACATCGAAGCGCCATAGCGAGCCTGCGGCAAGCGGTCACGCTCAAGCCCGATTACGTGCGTGCCTGGAACAACCTCGGCTCGGCGCTGCGCAAAGCGGGGCAGCTCGACGGGCGCGTCGACGCGATCCGGAAGGCGCTCGCGCTGCAGCCCGATTACGCGTTTGGCCATGCGACGCTGGGGCTCCTCGAGCGCGACCTCGGGCGACGACGCAAGCCGCCGAGGCTTCGCTTCGCGCGGCGCTGCGGCTGCGTCCCGATCTGCGCAGCGCGATGGTCGGTCTAGCCAGGCTTGTTGCAGGCGCCAGAGCCGCCTCGACGAGTCGCGCAGCTGTACGTCTCGCGCGATCGAGCTCGGCCCGCCGCCGACCGAATGGTTTCAGCTGGGAAGCGTGCTCAGTACGGGCGGGGCGAGCGGTCCCGGCGCGCGACGCGTTTGCGCGTGTGCTGCGCGGCGGACCCTCGAAGCCTTCGCGCGGCGCTCGGGCTCCATCTGACGCTCCCGATGCTGTACGACTCGGCGGCGCATCGTGCGAGCGCGCGCCGCATGCGCCGACGGTCTCGGACGGCGCTCGAGAGGCATTGATCGAGTCTTGCACGCGCGATCGATCCCCGTCGGAAGTCACTCGAGTCGTGGCAGTGGAGCAATTCCTGCTGCCCTATCAGGGTCAGGACGACAAGGCGCTGCGGCAGCGGTATGCGGCGCTCATCGCGCGCTCGATCGACATCGCCGCGCCGATCTGGCGACCGCTGCCGCGGACGGTGGTCGGTGGTCGTCGCATCCGGATCGGCTTCGCTTCGGCGTTCTTCAAGATCGGGACGGTCCGGCATGTATTTCCGGCGCTGGATCACCGGGCTCGATCGATCGCAATTCGAGATCTTCGCCTATCACCTGCATCCGGGCATCGACGCCGTGGGCAGCGAGATCGCCGGCAGCGTCGATCAGTTCCGCCATCTCGTCGGTCCGCGCTGGCGCGTGGCCGGAACGTGGCGCGAAGCGATTCAGCGACGACGCGCTCGACGTCCTCGTCGTATCTCGGAGCTCCGGAATGCATTCGGTGTCATTTGCGCTCGCCGCGCTGCAGCTCGCGCCCTGTCAGTGCGCCGCGTGGGGGCATCCGACGACGACCGGTCATCCGACGATCGACTATTACCTGTCGGCCCGCGGCGCGTGGGGCCGCCGGACGCCGCCGCGCATTACGGCGAACGGCTGATCCTGCTGCCGGGGATCGGCACGCAGTACGCGCCGCCGGTGATTCCACTCCCGACGCGCCGACCGCGCGCGCTTCCTCGCTGCCGCAGGGCAGGGTGCTGCTGCTCTGCCCGCAGTCGCTGTTCAAGTGCACCCGGACAACGACGACCTGCTGGCGGCGGCCATCGCGGCCGCACGTGACTCGACGCTGCGTGCTCTTCGAGGGCCGTCATCCGGCGCTGACCGATCGTTTCATGCGTCGACTCGAGCGCGCGTTCATGCGCGCGGCATCGCGATCCGCGAGCGCGCGATCGTGTTGCCGAGCCTCTCGCACCCTGATTATCTGCGCGTCAACCGCGTCTGCGATGCGATGCTCGATACGCTGCACTGGTCGGGTGGCAACACGAGCCTCGACGCGCTCGCCTGCGGGTTGCCTATCGTCACGCTGCCCGGTGCGCTGATGCGCGGCCGGCAGACGGCGGGCATGCTCAGGTGTCCTCGGCGCCACGGACCACGATCGCGGCGGATCGCTTTGACGACTATTTTGCGCATCGCCAGTCCGGCTTGGCACCGACGCCGGAGTGGCCCGGACCGAGACGGCGCGCGCGCATCGAGGGCGGCAGCGGGCGCTTTGTTCGACGACCGCCGAGCCGATCGATCGCCTGCAGGCATTCCTTCCGGGACGTCGCTGCGGCCGACGCGTGCGAATTCGTAGTCGTCCCAGGCCGCGGCGAGTGCGTCCTCGAGACGACGAGTGTGGCGTTCCATATCGAGACGAGCAGCGGGGAGGCGCGCGCGCACTGCCACCTTCTTGCGCAGCGCATCCGAGCTTGTTCCGGTGCCCGCGCGAGCTCGATCGCGCGGCGCTCGTTACGCCGCGAGATCGGCGAGTGACGAGCTCCGGGTACGCGACCATCGCGCGCAACTGGCTCGCCGCGGCGCTGGCTTTCGCGAGCGTTTCCCCGGTGCAGGTTGAGGAGCGGCAGTCGCGACGAGAAGCGCATCGTTGGCGGTCGTTCCGGCGTTGTACGGCCAGGTGTCGAGGAAGAGGTCGGCGAGGCGCGATCGGGCGAGGTACGCGCCCAGGCCACGCAGCGCGAGGATCGAGCGTTCCGGCGCGATCCCGCGCTTTGCCGCCTCGCGACGCAGATTGGCATAGGTCGCGTCCGCGGTGACGCAGGTTGCCAGCCACAGCACGCATGCCGGGGATCGCAGCCGGGATCCGCATCAGGCGTCGAACACCGGCGGCGGGATCTTGTATGCATTGTTGAAGCAGCAGAAGACGATGGCGTCTTCCGGGAGCCCCTGCGCCGCCCGGCCAGGCGTTTCGCGGGTCGATCGCGCGCCGCGTATCGCTGGGCGTATAGCAGTCGAGATAGAGGAAGCGCTCGGTGAAGAACGGTTGCATCGCCGGCGGCGCCGCGAAGGCGGTCGGTGACGATGTAGTCGAACCACTCCGCACCCTGCGTGCCGAGGAAGCCCAGCCAATGCATCTGGATCGGCGCGGCGCCGGACGAAGATCTCGCCGCGACTGCCGGACGTGTAACCGTTGAGGTCGATCAGGATGTCGATGCCGTCCGCGCGGGATCCTGCTGCATCGTGCGCTCGGCGGAATCGGCGCTCACGTCGACGAAATGCTCGAACGCGCGCTCGATCGCCGCCGCAGCGGGCTGTCTTCACCGGCTCCGATCGAGTAGCGCATGCACGTCGAAGCGCGCGCGATCGTGGCGCCCCACAGCTCGGTCCAGCAGATGCGCGATCGGATGTGTGCGGAAATCGGTCGACACATAGCCGATCCTCAGGCGTCGTCCGGCACCGGCACGGCGGAGGAGTGCGCACGCGAGGCCGGCGCGGATCGCGATACGTATCGGCAAGCCGACGGCGCAATCGTCAGCAATTCCGCCGGCGACGAGCGGCAGCGCCAACGCGTTGAGCGGGATCAGCGTGTCGCCGGGTGGTCGGGAAGCCGCGCGACGTGCGCGCGCAGCTCGTCGACCATCGCCTCCCAATCGGTCCAGTCGCAAACGAGGAGCCGCGCGTGAAGAGGGCGTGGATTACGCGTCCTGACGGCGCCGCCTTCCGCAATCGGGCGAGCAGCGGTATTGCGCCTCGCCGCTGCGGGGCTGATCCTCGACAAGCAGCGCGGCGAGTCCGTGCTGGACGTCGCCGTCGCTCGGCGCGCTGCTCGAGCGCTTTGCGGTAGCTTTCTCGGCCGCGTACAGCGCGCCGAGCCGGTGCTGGCACAAGCGCAAGCTTCGACCAGATGTCGGCGGGCGCATCGACGGCCGCGGTCGGCATACGCGTGATAGCGCGCGGCCGCCGCCGGATAGTCCGCTGGAGACGCTCCAGCAATCGCGCGAGATTGGCATGGGCCTCCACGGGTGCGTCGCGGGCGGAAGCGCCTCCTCGTACCGCCTGCCTCGCGCGCGTCCGGTGCCGCCCTGACGCCTCAGGGCAAGCCCAGGTCGATTGTTGAGGTGAGCTGCGCATCGTGCGGATGATGCGCAGCGCGTCCTGCGTAGGTGAGGATCGCCGCGGTCGGAATCGCCGCAGCGCGCGCGTTGCCGAGATAGAACATCGTCTCGGCGTTCGTCGGTCGATTGCGGAGCGCGGATCGCCAGGCCGCCTCGCAGCGGCACGGCAGTCGCCGGTTGCGTGCTGTCGGTGTCCGAAGCCGGATGACGGCGCAGCTCATCCGACGGAAGCGCGCGCGGCCGATGAGCGTCCACGGCGCGCGCATCGTCGGGCGCAGGGGCCAGGCGCGGCGCGCACTCTGCTCGGCCTGGCGTAGCGGCGAGCGCCGAGAAGGCGCTCGCGCGTGGTGCGTGGAACGGCGCGTGATCCGGCAGAACCGCGATGGCGCGGTCGCACGCATCGATCGCATCGGTAACCGTTTGCGCGCGAGCGCAGAGCGCCAGCAGCATGCCGCGGCATCCGGATGCTGCGGATCGACCGCCTGCACCGCGCGCGTGCTGCTCGCTCGGCAGCCGCGAGTCGGAGCGCCCGATCGCCCGCAGTGCCTGAGCGATCAGCTCGCGGGGCCGGATTTCGCCGACGCTCGAGAAGACCCGACCGGATCGAGCGCGCCGTGACATTCCTTGTAGCCCGGCGGCCGCTGCCGCACGGGCAGGCGCGTTGCGCGATGCGGGCGGCTTCTCATCGTCCTCCGTTCAGCCAGCGATCGAAACCAGATCGCCGCTTCAGATGTTACCGTGAAAGCGCGCCATAATGAACAGCGCTGTCGCGTGCCGGTTCGCGGCGAGGCGTTTCGCAGGTTCGTCGCGCGCGACGTGATCGCGGGCGAGCGCCAACGCGCGCCTCGTATTGCTGAAGGCTCTGCGGTAACGAGCTCCGGCAACCCGATCGCATGGAGCTGGCTCCCGCGACCCGGCTCGCCATCGTCTGGCCGCCAGGTGAGCACCAGGGACGCCCATCAGCAGCGCATCGTTCGCGGTTGTTGCCCGGCACTGTGCGCGCGACGATCGAAGAGATCGGCGTGCGCGTGGCGCGCGAGGTGCTCCGACAACGGAACGTGCTGCGGCAAACACGCAGCCGATCCGCGCGCGACCCGCGCAGGCTGACGCTCGCGACGCAGATTGGCCATCGCCGTCGCCTCGCCCGGCGAGCAAGCCAGAGAACGCTGCCCGGGACGCGGTCGAGCAGCCCCATCCAGATGTCGAAAACGCCAGGGAGGATCTTGTAGGTGTTGTTGAAACGCAGCAGAACACGAAGCCTTGCGCCGGCAGGCCGACGTCGGTGCGCATGCCGGAAGCTGCGCGATCTCGCGCCGCGTAGTCGCTGGGACAGTAGCAGTCCGGAAGATAGAGGAACGCGCTCGGTAAACTGCACGGCTGCAGCGCTTCGGGCGCGGCGAAAGCGATCGGCAACCATGTAGTCGATCCAGGGCGCGCCCTGGCGTTCCGAGAATAGCCGAGCCAGCTCAACTGCACGGACGCCGGCCGCATCGCGAAGATCTCGCCGCGCGCCGCGCGTAGCCCGTTGAGGTCGACGAGCACGTCGATCCAGTCGTCGCGAATGCGCTGCGCGTGCGCTGCGGGCGTATTGTCAACGTGCGTCGTGGAACCGTCGAATGCGCGCTCGATCGCGGGCGCGCAATGGCTAGTTTTCGCGGTGGCCGATGCAGTACGCCGTCGTTTCGAATCGCCCGCGGTCGTGCCGCTCCCAGACTTCGCAAAGCAGGCATGGCAATCGCGTGGTTGCGGAAGTCCGACGAGACGTAACCCAGGCGCAGTCTGACGCGTGCGGTCCACGCGGCCGGTGATCCGGGCTGTGCCGGCGGCAGGGAAGCAGAAGTGCTTGTCCACGCTCGGCGACGCGCCGCTGTCCGGACGGCGGTATCGGCATCGACAGCGTCGCGAGAGGATTCGCAGGCATTCCGCGGGCGGCGCTTTGGGCGATCCGCTTCGCTGATCGTGTGCATGCAGCGCGTCGAGGCCTCGTCCCATGCGCACAGTGCTGTCGCGACGAACGCGAGCGAGCGGACACACGCTGGCGATGGCCGAGCGGACCTGGGTCGCTGCGCGCGCGAGTACGTCGGCCGCCGCGACGAATTCGCCAGCGGCTCGATCAGCGCCGAGCCCAGATCGACGAGGCTCGGTGGGTCGTCCGGCGCGAGCAGGGCGGCGCGACGGAAGCTCGCTCTCGGCTCGTGCTGTCGTCGTGCAGGTGGTGCAGCGACGCAGATGCCCGTGGTCGACCACAGCCGTGGCGTCGGCATCGGCGAAGCTGGTGATATTGGTCGCAGTAGCGAGCGCCTCCGCGTATTCCCGGTTCCGGCACAGCAGGTGCGCGAGATTGCCATCGCCTGCCGATGATCTGGTTGGCCGCGCAACGCCTCGCGATAACACGCTTCGGCGCGCGCGCGTGCGCCGCCGCGATCCTTCGAGCGCAAGACCGAGGTTGTTGAGGAGGCCTCGCGTGCCCGGGCGCGAGCGAGCGCCTGCTCGTATGCGTGCCGCCGCGTCAGGCGAAACGGCGCTGCGTCACGACGGCAGATTGCCGAGATGGAAGTGCGCGTCGACGAATCGGGGATCGCGCTCGAGCGCGCGGGCAGTGCGGCCTCGGCAGCGCGCCGTCGCGCGGCCGCAGCGGCGAGCGGCGAGCAACGTCCACACCGCCGCGTCGTCGTCCGCCCCCAGCGCAAGGGCATCGCGGCAGCCGCCTCGGCGGCGAGCCGCGTCGCCTCGTTGCAGCGCGGCGCGCGCGTCGCGCAACGCGGTTTCGCACCCGATTCGAGCGCGCGCGGCAGTCATCGCGACGGAAACGACTCAGCGACGTGCGCCGAGTGCGAGCGGTCGCACACCGCGCGACGACGCGACCCATCTGCGCGGCGCGGCTCTGGCGAAACAGACGCGCCGTCGGATACCACGGGCTCGCGATCGCTGCCGAGGCGCCAGCGCCACCCAGGCGCGAACGGCAGCGTGATCACCACAAGCGGTCGCGCAAGCGCGCCGGCGAGGTGGGCGATGCTCGTGTCCACGCTGATGACGAGATCGAGCTCGCTGATGATCGCCGCGGTGCCATCGAGCGGAATCGTCCGGAGGCAGCGGCACGATGCGCGAGGCGGCCGGCGTTCGTGCGATCTCATCGTCCGCGCCGAGCTGGCAGCGAATGCCAGGCGATGCCGGCGACGTCGAACAACGGTGCGAGTGCGGCGAGCGGCAGCGACCGGTTTCGATCGTTCGCGTTCGCCTTGCTGCCCGCCCACGCGAGACTCCACCCGCAGCGCACGCGCATCAGACGAGAACGATGCCCGCACCGCGGCGCGCCGCTCGGCCGATGCGGTGAGATACGGCACCGCCGCCGGAACGCTCGCCGCGTCCGGTCTCGAATACTCCGCGGCAGCGATAGGGCGCGACGTGCGCATCAGTAGTGCGGCAGCGGCTCGCCGGGCGCGAACGCGGCGACGACGCCGGGCACGCGTGGCAAGGCAGGTCTTGCAAGGCGGCGGCTGAGCACAGGATCAGCGGTCGCGCACCGCTGCTCGGCGAGAAGCGTCGCGTAGCGCGCGAACTGCAGCGCGTCGCCCAGTCCCTGCTTCGGCGTAGACGAGCAGCGTCTTGCCGCGAGGCGACGTGCCGTCCCATGCCGGGACCTGAGCGTAGCTGGTGCCGCGCCTTGCCGAGCTCCTCGATCGCGAGCCGCCACTCGTACTCGCGAAAGCCTTCGCAGAATTGGCCGTCGTCGAGCAAGCGCGAGCGAGAAGGTTCCAATGCGCTCGCGCGAATCGCGGATCGATCGCGATCGCGCGCCGGAAGCGGCGATGGCACGCGGCGAAGTCGTTGCCTTCCCGCAGCGCGAGACCCAGGTTGTTCGACGCGACCGCGTGATCGGGTTTGAGCGCAAGCGCGCGCCGATACGATGCGATCGCCTCGTCGGTGCGATCCGGCGGCCGCGAGCGCAAGCCGAGGTTGTTGTGGAACTCCGGGCTCGCCGGGACGGCTTGCGCCGGAGCGCGTCAGCAGCGGGAGCGCCGCGTCGAGCTCGCGTCGCTGGTAGAGAATGACGCCGAGGTAGTGCAGCGCGGTCGGATGATCGGGCGCCATCGCGAGTGCGGCGCGGTACTCGCGCTCGGCGCCCGGCATGGTCGCCGCGCTGGTGCCGCGCCAGTGCGCGGCGACGCGAGCGTCCGCGATCGGGCGGCGCTGCGCAGGACACTGGCGCGCGTCTGCGCCGCGCGAAAGCGCCGTGGCATTGCTCGTATTTCTGCCGCTGCCGCACGGACACGGCTCGTTTCGACCTGACGACCGATGGCCCGGCGAGATTCGACTCGGCCCGCGCGAGGAGTGACGTCGCTTCGATATGACCCGGCGATCGCGTCCAGCATGCGCCGCGCGATCGCGGCGACGGCGTCCCGCATCCCGAGCGCGCCGCAGTTCCGCGCGAGCTGTGCCGATGCTGCAGGCAGAACGCGCAATCGCGTCGGAAACGCCGGTGCGAGCGCCGCGATCTCGTCGGGCGGGACAGTCCGGCAGAAGTTGAACAGTCCGTGGAAACCCGAACGGCTTGCCGATCGGATAGGCGGCCTCGAACGAGAAGCGGTCGGCGAGCGCTTCGTCCGCGAACCGGATGCCATGCTCTTGTTCGAGCAGCGGACGGAAGGTGCGACCAGATCGTCGCGTCCTCCCACTTCGACCAGTCTGATCCGCGGATCCTGCAGCGCTGCGAGGAGCTTGAACGAGCGCAGCGAGAAGCCGCCGTTGCCGACGCGCCCCAGCTTCCGCCAGAACCACTTAGCGCCGACGTAGTCGCAATCGAGAAATTCCGGATCCCACGCCGCCGGGTTGACGACGACAGCCGTCCCATTGGACGAGCAGGACGTGTTCGGTCGCGATGTGCGGGAAGCAGCGATTTCAGCACGAACTCCGAGTAGGCGTCGCGCGAGGGGATGTCACGGGGATCGCGACGATGTCGACGCCGGCGGAGCGCCGCTGACGCCGGCCGGCAGCGCGTCGGTCAGCAGCACTGAAGTGCGCGCGAACCGGCGCACCCTCGCGCTGATTTCGCCAGCGCGCGGAGCGCGAGTGCGTGCAGTTGCGCGTATCGACGCAGCACAACGTGACGGTGGGAAGCTCGAGCGGCGGCGCGGAGGTCATTCGGCGGGTCGGTTGCGTAGCTCGGCCGCGGCGGCCCCGGAGTCAGCGTGGCGAGAACGCGTGGAACGCCAGCACCGCAAAAGACAACGGCGACCGGCGCGCGAACGGGAGCGCGGCTCGGTTGAGCGAGACCTGGTCTGGCGAACCACAGCCCAACGTCCCGGGGAACGCGAAGACGGCGAGCGCGGGAACAGCGCCCGCCGCTGCCGTGACGATCGTCAGCGGGGCCAGTGCGGGCGACACGGAGCGCCCGCCCGGCCAGCAGCGCGGCGACGATCACCGCCGTACCGCAGGAGATTCCAGTTGCCCACGAGTACGAAGGCGCTCTCGCCGGCCGCGCGCCAAGCCGGGGCGAATCGAGGTGCAGCGCATTGTATCCCGCGAGGGCGAAGCTCGACTGCGCGACGACCGCCAGCGGGAAGAGCAGCGCCGCCAATCTGACGCACGGCGATCTTCCGAGGCCGATTCGTGGCAGCAGCGCGGCGGGCGACTCAGGCCAGGCGCCAGAGGTCAGCGCCCAAACGAGCCCCGGGTTCACGATCTGCGTGCAGGCGAACTGCGAGCAATGCGGCGAGCGCCGCACTGCGGCGACGATCGCGCGTCCGCCGCCCAGCGCAGGGCACGAGGCATCGGCGCGGGTGTAAAACGCGGCCATGGGCGGCTCTGCGTAACCGGCGAGGCGCGACGCGACCGTTGGCGAGCGGCGGCGATTGTTCACGACCAGGTAGGTCGCGACGAGGAGCGCCGAGCGCGGACATGCCGAGCGATCGAGAAGGCCGCCGTAGACGGCGGCGGCAGAGCGCGACCGCCATCTGCCACCACGGCCAGTTCATCAACGCGTCGTCCCAATGTCCGAGGCGACGCACGCCCCCGTGCAGCAGCGGAAGGGGGTCGGCGGGTGACCGGGCCCTGCGTCGAAGTAAGCGCGCCGTCCGCGAAGCAAACCAAGGCGTCGGCCGTCGCAAACGGAACGATGCGGCCGAGCTCGTACCACACGCGCGCTTTCGTCGCCCACTGCGTCAGGCGTCACCACGGGTAAAGCGGTTGCCAATCGACATCGAGCGCAGGGAGGACGAAGCGCAGCGCGATCCGGCCCAGCAGAAGAGAGCGCCACGCGAGGCGCGCGCGGGCGCCGGAAGTCAGGCGGATCGACCAGTGCGCGGCGACGACGCCCTGCGAGGTCGCGCGCGACACGGCGGCGCCGTCGCGGCGCCGCAGATACGTTGCCGGGGACCCCTGCAACCGTGGCGACCGGTCAAGCTGATCGCCCGCAGCAACGCACCGAACGGTATGCCCGCCGCATCGACAACGTGCGCATCCATAGAGTCGGGAGCAGCGCGCCGACAGAGATAGCCGACTCCCGCGACAGGCGGCCTCACCGGGCATGTCGAGCGGGCGGCGAGCGGAGAAGGCACCGAGCACGACCGCGACACCGAGCAGCCACGGCAGCAGCGGCCCGCCGGCAAGCGAAGGCCCCGGCCATTCAGCAGATCCGGAAAAGTGCGGCGCCGGGCGCGGTCAGCGGCAGCTCCGCGGAGACGAGGTTCGCCGCCGTCCCACCGCAGGCGCCGGGCGGCGGCATCAATATTGGACGCCGCGGCGCTGATTACGCGACGAAATAGTCGCCGGAGTGCATACCGCGCGCTCCGCCGGGATCGCGCGCGTTACGATAAGGCTCGAGAGTGAGACGTTGTGCGGATACAGGTGATACGCGCCGCGTCCGCGAAAGTAGTGCGCGTCGGCGGCCAGCGAACACGCGCGCAGGCTCGGGCGGCAACTTCCGCACGAGACGCGCTTTCCGATGAACTGGAACGGCGCGGCGTCCTCGGCGGCGAGATGACGTTCAGCGCCAATCGAGGCCGGCGTACGTGCCGCGCGGTCGCGAGCGTTTGCCGGAGGAGGTCCCACGACCAGCGCACATCACTGATCAGCCACGCCGCGACGAACAGCATCGCGGAACTGAAGGGAAGCGCCCGCGTGCGCGCGCGACCACCGGGCCACGCCGAACCGTGCGAGCGCCGCGAGTCCGGTGACGGCCGCGAGCAGCGCCGGAAGCGGCAGATCTGGACATTGGCGCCGCCGGTAATGCCGTGATCGCGACTCCGGAAAAGCCTTCGAACGCGGTCCTCGCGAAGCCGATCAGCAATACGTAACTT
>ERZ1370068.9486-contig-8261_pt1 | contig 68576 bp, 103 predicted proteins | sample MGYA00561227_ERZ1370068 | MGnify/ENA primary metagenome ERZ1370068 (study PRJEB38410, sample SAMEA6850437) | metagenome | study: Metagenomic assessment of the ecological functions of the soil: analysis of the soil microbiota associated with the... | reverse complement strand
TGTGCTTCGGTTGATTTGACCTAACGGGGACAGAGACCCGTCCAGCCGCTCCCGCGCGTTGGCGAGCCGTACACGACCGAATCGGGTTCTTAACGACGAGGACGAGCCGTGGTCGAACATCGGCTGAAGCCATTGCTACGCAAGACAACGGCTTGACATTTCCCATCGCGTCTCGGTGATCGGCGATCGCCCAGGATGTCCGGAATACGATCTGCTGGCCGGTGCGGGCGACACAAGTTCACAGATCACCTCCGGCTTTTGAGTGGCTTGTACAGCGACAGCCGTGCTCCGATTTACAGCGCCAGCGGTCCGGCGGTTCGATACCGTCCGCGCCCACCAGTGTTATTCCATTTCAGGTCAACGCTGTTCGCTGGCGGTGAGGCCGACCCCCGTTGTGCCGAGAGTGAGTTCAACGGGTCGTGAACATGCGCGGATTCGCTGCGCATTACTGCCCGCTGCTGGCGCGTGACCGACCGGGCCGAGGTACCGCTCGACCTAGCGTCGCCCACCGCCACGCCGACCACCACCCCCACCGCGAGGTCGGGGTGCTGGTCCAGGACGCCCGATATTCGGTCCCCCTGGCCCGATCCCACCTGGAGGCCCTGGAGCCCCGATACCCGGAGGGCCAGGAACTGGGATATCGACATCGAGGTCGAGGTCGAGGTCGGCATCGACGATATCCGGGACCCAAACCGGCAACCACGGATCGATGTACACGGGCGGAGGTGGCGGAAATTCGCATACAACCGTAGCGAAGTTCCAGTACATGCCCGGCGGGCAAGGTGGCGGTGGTGGTGGTTGAGCGCGGCCGACCGCTGGTGAGAGCGAGTTCGATCAGCGGCAGAAATGCCAACACGACGGCAGATAAGGCACTGTGTTGTAGCCAAGCCTTCATTGCACATCTTCTCTCGGTTGCCTTCTGCGTGGAGATCCTACGATTCGTGCAATGTCCGGGGGCTCGATCCAGCGCAGACGGTGGCGACCATGGCAACGACGGTGTGTGAGGACCTTCACGCCGGATCGGGGTTCTTCCGATTGCTGCTATTTGCCGGGCGGGGCGGTTACACCAGGCTCTGCCACGACCAGCGGGACGGCCGGATTTGGCGGGGTCGGGTGGGCAGACGCGGTTGCGTGGGTTCCGCCAGAGCCGTTTTGATGCACGGCCTAAACCAGTGGTCGTAGCAGCTTTGGCAGTGCACAAATGAATGGTCTGACCAGCATTCCCGGCATTCGAGATTTCTGCGTGGTGGCCTGTGGGAGGTACGGACCGACCCGCTTCAATGGCAGAATACGCTAACGCGCCCTGGCCAGTGGACTTATCGTATCGCCCTCGCCACGGTGCAGGAGCCCTACCCACCTAGATCGCGGGAGTAGTCCTACGATGACTTCAGCGCTACGCGATGCCGGGATTAGCGTTGACGGCGGCTACCACGTGGATCGTCCCACTCTGCCGACAGCGATCCCAACGTCAGTATCCATCGCATCCGTCTCCCTCGCCTGGACAGCCAGAATTGGTCGCCGGTCCAGCCAGCTCGACCAATAAGGCCGATGAATCCGCCATTCATTCGATGAAGGAGAAGCAGCAATGATGTTGCCGTCATAGGTCGTCCTGGGCGCCGGGCAGTGGTGAGAGCCGTCGGCGCTGTCGCATTGGCTGGTGCAATGTTTGTCGGGAGCGCCGCGGCTGCAAGTGCCGACGCCGCCGCCGCCGCCTGCGCCGCCGAATCTGCTCGCCCGCGGATTGGGCGGGCGTCAGGCGGGCGTTGCCGCGGCCACGTCGACCTATCTGTTCACCCATCCTCCCGTGAACGACTTCTTCGCGACCCGCGAGGCCAATCCAGGGACGAAATCCGTCCTCAGGTACAGGCTTGCTTGGACGCCAACCCGCAGGTTCGGGCCGACCTCGAGGGCATCCGGCAACCCAGGTCGCCTACGGGCCGCTGTGGTGTGCGGGACCGATCAGGTGGATGGCGTTGGGACGTGAAAGTCGGCAGGGGCCGAATCAGGTGACGATGCTGTTGGTGGGTACGATCAGATGCGCGAGGTGGCAATATCTATGGGCGTGGGCTGAGCACGGCGCTGCGTTGTTCAACGATGATATTTCGCCGATTTGTTCGAAAGCGCTCAGCGTTGGGCCGCCCGACGATTTTCCGGCCGTATTTTCGGGAAACTGTCGTTCCATACCAGCGGCGCAAGGGGGCGCTGAAGCTCGCGCAGGCAGTCCTGACCTGAATCCACCGATCGACTGTGGTCTCGGTGGTGAGTTTCGTTGTGTGGCAGCGGCTGGGGTGAGAGCGTGGTTGAGTGCCCGACCTCGGTGTCGGGTTGTCCCACTGGGTCTTTCGTCTCGGGGGTGGTTTGGTGTTTGCTGTTAGCCGATGATCGGGATGTGTCGATGGAACACGCTGTCGAACAGCATGTTCCACGCGGTTTCCCACGGCCAGTCGGTCGGTAGGTGCAGCGTCAGTCGGCGGGCGGAGGACGCGATACGGGCCGGTACTGAGATGAGCGTGCGGCGGATGCTGGCGGTGGTGGCTTTCACCAACCGCGGGGCGCCGGTGAGGGTGGCGGCGGCGCGGGTGAGGTTGAACGCGATCACCGCACAGACCAGCCACGCCGCGTTCGCCGAAAAGTGGTTCGACGGTAGATGGGCGAGGGCGGAGTTCTTCAGGTCGGCATGGACCTGTTCGATGATCGCGTGCTGACGGTGGGTTTTGTCTGCGGTCACGATGTCGAGGTCGGTGGTGGTGAAGAACGCGTGGAACCGCCAGGTGTCGAACAAGGCGCCCTGATCGGTGGCCTCGACGTTGAGGTCGGGGATGCGGCGCACGATCAACCGCCCCGGTATCTGCTGGCTCTTCGGTACGGGAGGTGAACGCGGTGAAGTCGATTTCGGCGACCTCGGCCCGCGAGATCCAGGTGCCGGTGTTCTCGTCGTAGACGGCGTCGGTGTATTCGATGGGTGTCCAGGCACTGTCGTCGATCTCGCCGATCGCGGCTTTGACGGTCTCGGTTTGGCGCACCGTCACCGACACATCGGCTCCGCCGCGGATCGCCGCGCGCACTGCCCGATACCCGTAGAACGCCGAATCAACCCGCACCAACACCTTCGGCGCCGCACCCACACCCACACCCGCGGCGGTGTCGGTGGCCGCTGCGCGGAGTCCACCGATGGTGGCCAGGGTGTCGCTGACCATCCGGGCGGCTCCGCGGGGGATCCGCAGGAACCTTTGCGTAGCCGTTGACCGACGATCACCGGCGCGGCGCGTTCGGTGCTCACCGTCGTGATCAACGCGTTCAACCCGCGCACCCCGGAGTAGCCGTATCCCGAACCTTGTTTACCGTGCCCGTGGACTTCGATGATCGTGTCGTCGATGTCCACGAAGACGGTGCCGTCGATCCCGGCGACGATCGGGGTCCGATCGGCCAGCCCGCACAAAAACCGGGACCCGACGGCATCGAGCTGGCGGACGTGCCCGAAGGTGAATTCACGCAGGAACGACCCCAACGTCGACGGTGCGTACGGGTGATCGAAGATCGTTCCCATCGCCCCGTGTCGCAGCAATGCCATGTCGTCGATGCTGTCGGCGCCGGCGACCATGCCCGCTACCAGCGAGGTGATCTTCCGGCCGGCGTTGGCACCTTTGTCGGTGGGCACTGTCAGGCGTTCATCGGCCAATGCGCCCAGGTCGCACTGCTGCGCCAACGCCACGGTCGGGACCAGGCCCGCGCAGGACACGAGATTGGGGTCGTCGAACTTCGCGGCCGCGACGGGTCGGATGTGAGATAGTTGCATCTACGAGATGCCCTTCGTTGTGGCCGAATGTGATCCTCAGGAAGTCCCATTCTCCCACCACGACAGGGCATTTCGACGTTAAGACTCACCCCAGACCTTCACCGAATCGGTGTATCCAGGCTAAGCTCTACCGCTCACACGGTCACTGCCCGCGAGCGACGATGGGGACCTCGATCAACTCCAGGTCGGTCAGCTCGTTTCCGGCGGCGGTCTTGGTGGAGTTGCGGATCGCGTAGCCGATGCTCAGACCTGACACTCTGCGGCCCTTGGTGTTTCGGTAGGCCGACTTGCCGAACTCGGTGTCGAGATCAAACCGGCCCTTGATCGCCAGACCGTCGTCGGTCTCGGTGGACTCGACGACATCGCCGACATAGCAGCGTGGGTCATCAGCGCTCACTCCTGCAGGCTCGGTTGCTGCGATGACCAGTTCGTCCCATCGTCCTCGGTGCGCCCGGCGCTCGGCGGGCGTGGCCCGTCATTCATCCTTCGAGCCGGGCCGGTAGCGACCTGGACTGACCTCGTAGGCCAGCTCCAGCGCAGTGAGGCTGACCAGCCGAAGAGCCGCGACGTCGCTGGTGATCCCGAGGTCGTCGGCCATCTCTTCGGCTGACAGGCCACCGGGGACACCGCGATGCAATCAGCCACGTCCAGGTGCGCCGCACTCCTCGTCGGTGAGCGTGACCTCTGACGACTCCTCCGGAGCTTCGGCCGGACTCGTCCGGTCCGAGCACCGGGACTTCCTCGGTGCCGTAGCGCAGAAACCCATCGGCTGGTTCGCCGTCAGGGTGAGACCGACGCCCCCAGGCAGCTCCCACCGCCTTCAGTTGCGCGCTCGGCGTCCTCGCTGCGTCAAGTGCAGCGAAATCCATTCGTGGCCGTCGGTGGTCTCCAGCTGGGCCAGGAAGTAGGGCGAGGGGGCTCGCCAAGCAGGGCTTTCCGTTGCTGCTGGTGGTCATGCGCGGGTCCTCTCGGACTCGATCGGGAGCAGGCGTCGCCCCACCATCGGGACACGCACCCGGCAGGGCCTGCCCGACGAGGTGGCGGTGCGACCACAGGTCGGGCGTAAAGGCTTGGGCAGCCGACCGGTGAGTTCGTACGGGGCGATCCGGCGCGCCAGTCCTCGGCCAGCCCGGACTTGCAGAACAGAGTTCATCGGCGCGGCGCCGTGATCGGGGTAATGGCTTCCTGGAAGACCTATCCGCACAGATCCTCAATAACCCCGAGATCTCGATGCTCATGGGCGAACTTGTGCCGATCATCTATTAAGGCTTTTAGGAGACGGGGGTAAGTGAGCGGTCTGCCCACTCAGGCGATGTCGAGGTCCGTGCATTCGACCCTGTGTCCTAGCGCCCGCAGGTCATCAGCTTAATCTCGTCGGCCTGTCAGCAGGCAGATCGAGCACCCTTGCGTCCAGGGTCGTCAACGTCACCTCACCGTCATTACTTCTCGATCAAGTCATTGGGGAACCAGTCGAGCTGCGACTGGCACAGCCACTCGGATATCACCGCTCCTTAGCGGGTCATCAGATAGCGCTGCGCCAGCCTCATCTATCCGCGCCTTAACGGGTCATCGAATCGGCTCTGGGTCTTCGCAATGCTGCAGCAAACACCGTACCAAGGCCACCCACAAATGGGGCTGATCGGACGCCCAAATCCGGGTTCAGCGTGCGATTCGGCAGCGGCACGGTCCGACGCGCTGGCCCGTGTAGCGGTCAGCATCTCCCGCTCGACCGTCGGCGACGGCCATCAGGCCGTTCTCCGAACCGCCTGCGGCCAGCCAGCGTGACGCGGCCCGTGTGCCTCAGTAAGGTGCAGATGGAAACCCTTGAGCCCGGCCAGCTCGGCGCGGCGCTTCGTGGTCACGTTCAGCCCGTGGTAGCCGAACGTCTGACCGCCTCGCCCAGCCACAGCGCGCCGGTGTGGAGCCAGCCGGTGAGGGCGCCGCATCCGTAAGTAGCGGTCGATGGACCGCCACCTGGGCGCCGAACGGCACCGCGTAGCCTGCCGCCCTTACCCCGGCGCACAACGGCCAGCCCTGCGCCAGGTCCACGTCGTCGGTCATCAGCCCGATGACCTCGCGGGCGCGGATGCCAGTCTCGATCATCAGCCGCACGATCGCCTCGTCGCGGCGGTCGACGAATCCCTTGCCCTGGCACGCCTTGATCAGCCCGGTGCACTGCTCGTCGCTCCAACCGATCGATGACCAGGGGTGTCGAGCAGGCAGCGCCAGACCACGCAACGGTCGGCGTCGGCCAGATCCTCCTCGACCAGCCACGCGCTGAACCGCTTCGCGCCATCTGGCGGGTGCGGGCGGTGGCCGGCGCCGCACCGGCGCGTCAACAGGTCCGGTCACCCAGCCGCGCACCAGCTGGCGGTCGAGCACGGCGACGTGGCCCCGTTCTCGGTCGCACCAGTCCGAAGAAACAGCCGCACGCCGGTGGTGTACGCCTCGATGGTCTGACAGGGGACTTGCCGGTCGGCCGACGGGGCCAGCTTCCCAGCTCGGGAGCAGCAGTGCGGCGGTCAACGGTCTGGGTCACGGTCACCCTGAATATGTTAGACCGCTGGCACCGTTGCCAGCTCCATCGACCCCGGTTTCGGCATCGAATGCGCTGGTAGATCAGGCTTTCATTGAGCCCAGCAGCCGTTCAACATACTTGGCGATGATGTCGACCTCGAGGTTGACGCGTGTCCCGACCTCCGCCTTGCCGAGAGTGGTGAGGTCCAGTGTCGTCGGGATCAACGACACCTCGAACCAGTCGTGGCCCAGGCCCGGAAACCGTCAGCGACACACCGTCGACGGTGATCGAACCCTTCTCGACGACATACCGGGACAACGCCGTCGGCAGCGCGATCCGCACGACCTCCCAGTGTTCGGACGGTGTTCGCGCGATCACATGCGCGGTGCCGTCGACGTGCCCCTGCACGATGTGTCCGCCCAGGCGGCTGTTGACCGCGGCGGCGCGCTCGAGGTTGACCTGGCTGCCCACGCCGACGCTGCGCAGGCTCGACCGGTTCAGCGTTTCGCTCCATCACGTCGGCGCTGAACGCACCGTCTGGCAGCGACCTCGACCACGGTCAGGCAGACCCCGTTCACCGCGATCGAGTCGCCGTGTCCGGCGTCCGCGACGTGACGACGGGCCCGCGGATGACCAGACCGGGCCGAGTCGCGCGAAGCTCCTCCTTGCCGACGACCTCGCCCAGTTCTTCGACGATTCCCGTGAACACGCCGCCAGACTAACCAGCCAGCTGCGTCTCGCCGAAGAACGTGGCCACCGAGCCCGCGAGAAATGCCGGTCGGCGGCCCCCTGTACCGGCAGCACGCGCAACGCGTCCACACCGGCAGACCCTCTACGATGCAGTCATGCAGACGCGCCTCCCTGGCCATCTTCGCCGCCCTTGCCGCCGCTATCCGCCCTCTTCGCTGGGTGCTCCTCGAAGTCGGAGAGGTGCGTCCGAAGCGAACTGCCGGACGCTGCCACGCTGCTCAAGGAGTCCAGCGCAGACCACCGAGTCCCAGTCGAGGCGTGCACCTCGAGCTGGCGGTGCAAGGCCAGATCCAGAACATGCCGATCGAATCGCTCGGCGGTGATCTGACCAACAAGCCTGCTGTCGCCGCTCAGGGCACGGCCAACATCGTCTTCCTGGGCCAGCGGCTCGAGGGGGTCGACTTCGTGGTCGCCGACGGCGACCTGTTCGGTGCGCTCACCAAGGGCAGCTTCCAGGACTTCGGCCCGGCCGCCGACATCTACGACGTGTCGGTCCATGCTGAATCCCGACGCCGGGCTGGCCAACGTACTGGCCAACTTCTCCGACCCCAAGGCCGACGGGCGCCGAGACCATCAACGGCGTCGACACCGTCCGCATCACCGGGACGGTAAGCGCCGACGCCGTCAACAAGGTCGCGCCATCGATCGAGGCAACCGGACCGGTGCCCGGCACCGCATGGATCCGCGAGGACGGTAACCACGAACTGGTCCAGGTCGAAGCTGGAACCGTCGCCCGGCAACACGCATCACGATGACGCTGCTCGGACTGGGGCAAGTCGGTTACCGTCACCAAGCCCACGGTCTGATCTGATGCGCGCGTCGCGCAGAGTCGCGATCAGCGCCGGCAGCCTCGCGGTGCTGCTGGGTGCCCTCGACACCTACGTCGTGGTCACGATCATGACCGACATCATGAGAGACGTCGGGATCGGGATCAATCAGATCCAGCGGGTCACGCCGATCGTCACCTGGTATCTGCTGGGCTACATCGCGGCCATGCCGCTGCTGGGCCGGGCCTCCGACCGGTTCGGCCGCAAGTTGCGTGCTGCAGGTCAGCCTGGCCGGCTTCGCGATCGGCTCGGTGGTCACCGCGCTGTCGAATGACCTGCTGCCGCTCATCATCGGGCGCGCGATCCAGGGCACCGCCAGCGGCGCACTGCTGCCGGTGACGCTGGCGCTGGCCGCCGACCTGTGGTCCGCAGCGCAACCGCGCCGCCGTGCTGGGCGGCATCGGCGCCGCGCAGGAGCTGGGCAGCGTGCTCGGCCCGCTGTACGGCATCGCGGTGGTGTGGGCGCTGAACACCTGGCGCGACGTGTTCTGGATCAACGTGCCGCTGGCCGCGATCGCGATGGTGATGATCCATTTCAGCCTGCCGTCGAAGCTGAAGAGCGAGCACCCCGAGAAGGTCGACGTGGTCGGCGGCGTGCTGCTGGCGATCGCGCTCGGGCCTGGCCACCTGGGGCCTGTACAACCCCGCGCCGGACGGCAAGCAGGTGCTGCCGAGCTACGGCGCTGCCGCTGCTGGTCGGGGCGCTGGTCGCGGCCATCGCGTTCTTCGTCTGGGAGCGATTCGCGCAGCACCCGGCTGATCGAACCCGCGGGTGTGCACTTCCGGCCATTCCTGGCGGCGCTGGGCGCCTCGCTGGCAGCCGGAGCGGCGCTGATGGTGACGCTGGTCAACGTCGAGCTGTTCGGCCAGGGCGTGCTCGGTCATGGACCAGAACCAGGCCGCAGGCCTGCTGGTGCGGTTTCTGATCGCCCTGCCCGATCGGCGCGCTGCTGGGCGGCTGGATCGCAACCAAGATCGGCGATCGGATCGTGGCGTTCGCCGGGCTGCTGATCGCCGCGGGCGGCTACTGGCTGATCTCCAAGTGGCCCGTCGACGTGCTGGCGGCCCGCCACGACCTGGGCCTGTTCACCCTGCCCACGCTCGACACCGACCTGGCGATCGCCGGCCTCGGGTCTTGGCCTGGTGATCGGCCCGCTGACGTCGGCGACATCTGCGGGTGGTCCCCGCAGCCCAGCACGGGATCGCCTCGGCCGTCGGTGGTGGTGGCCCGGATGATCGGCATGCTGATCGGCATCGCGCGCGCTGAGCGCCTGGGGCCTGTACCGCTTCAATCAGCATCCTGCGCCAGCCTGCCCAGCGCCACCGGGAACAACCTGACCGAGCGGCTCGCCGCGCAGGCGGCCGCAGTCCGCGCGGCTTACGTCATGCAGTACGGCGAGATCTTCGGCATCACCGCGATCGTCTGCGTGGTCGGCGCCCTGCTCGGCCTGCTTATCAGCGGCCGGCACGAGCACGCCGACGAGCCCGCTCCCACCGACTCGATGCTGACGACACGCCGACCACACTGATCGAAGCGCCGACGCGGGCGTTCGAACTCCCCACTCAGGCGATCTCAGAACGGACCGCCACCGGACCAGACCGAGCGGATCCCGCTGCAGCCGCCGCCCGGCCGCCACCGCGCGCCCTGAGCGCTCAGCAGCGCTCGACGCCCCTGCGGGATCAGCTGCGGTTCTTGGGCCTTTGCCGGCTCGTCGCCGGTCAGGCTCCGCAACGCATCGCAGATGAGTGGCCTTCAGGCCCTTGGGATCTACGGGTCGAATACTGAGCCAGTCCTGCAGTGCAGTCACGCTCGTTTTCCTTTGTTAGTGCTCACCAGGCGCGCAACTCTCGTCGGTGAAAGCGCTCTGGGACGAGTGTACCGACGGGACCACCCCGAATAGCTTGCTCGCCGCGCCGGGTACGCGTGCTGAAGACAACAATCTGAAGGGCAGAAAATTCATGGCAACTTCACTGAACGGCAAGCACTATTGCGTTCCTGGTGGCGCCGAAGGCGTCGAGCAGGTCGAACTCGGCAGGAGCTTCTTCTACGCAGGCAAGCCGGTCGCGGTGATCTGCCACGCGCCGGGACGTTGATCGAGGCGGGTCGACAAGGAGGTCGTCGAATGCTCGCGCGGGCCAAACACGTTGGTGTCGAGCCGCAAGCCCGACGACCTGCCAGCCTTCTCAAGGCAATGGTGGGCGCATTCGCCAGACGAGTCAGCCAACGACAAGTCATAGGCCGAACTCGGCCCGCGAATGTTAAGGCGTCGGTAATCTCGCGGACATGCTGATCGCCGCCCTGCGCGACATGCAGTGGCGCAAACGGCGCTTCGCCATCGCGATCCTGTCCACGTCCATCATCTTCGCGATGACGCTCGTCCTCACCGGGCTGGCGAACGGGTTCCGGGTCGAGGCCGAGCAAGACCGTCGATGCGCTCGGCGTGGATGTGTTCCTCGTCAAGGCCGGCGCGTCCGGCCCGTTCGTCGGGGCGACGCCGTTCGCGCCCGTTGACCTGTCGACGGATCGCGTCGACTCCCGGAGTGGTCGCGGCGGCTCCGCTTGCGTATGCCGGTGGCACGGCCACGCTGGGTGATGCGACACGCAACGTCGACATATTCGGCGCGCCCGGAGCATGGGCCCGGCATGCCCGCCGTGTCGCAGGGCCGGCCGCCGTCGACCCCGGACGAGGTCGCGGTGTCGAGCACGCTCGGACGCCAGATTGGCGACGACGTCGAAATCGCTTCGCGCAGACTGCACATCGTCGGCATCGTGGAGAACTCCACCGCGCTGGCCAACCTGCCCAACGTTTTTCTCACCACGCAGGGCGCCCAGCAGCTGGTGTACGGCGGCGAACCACTGGTCGCGTCGATCGGTATACGCGGGACTCTCGAGCAGGTGCCCGACGGCTATCGCGCCATCGACAGAGCAGGCGCGATCGCCGATCTGCTCCGGCCGCTGAAGGTGGCGGTGAATTCGATCACGATCGTGGCGGTCATGCTGTGGATCGTCGCGGCGTTGATCGTCGGGTCGGTCGATCTATCTCTCCGCGCTCGAGCGGCTGCGAGACTTCGCGGTGTTCAAGGCGATTGGCGTGCCGACCGGCTCCATCGCTGGGCGGGCTGGCGCTGCAGGCGATCGTGGTCGCGCTGTGTGCCGCGCTCGTCGGTGCCGGGCTTTCCGCGCTGCTGGGACCGCTGTTCCCGATGCAGGTCATCGTCCCGGTGCAGGCCTTCATCGCCCTACCCGTGATCGCGGTCGTCATCGGTCTGATCGCCAGCGCCGCAGGACTGCGCCGCGCGGTGTCGGTCGATCCCGCGCTGGCGTTCGGAGGTCCGTGAGCCATGGGCGATCTCATCCATTCAGAACCTGACTGTCGAGTACGCCAGCGGCGGAGATGCGGTCCGCCCGATCGACGGATTCAACCTCGACGTGGCCGCCGGTTCGCTCGGTGATCCTGCTGGGCCCCAGCGGCTGCGGCAAGACGACACTGCTGTCGTGCCTCGGTGGCATCCTCCGACCGACTGCGGGGCGCGATCAAGTTCGGTGACGTCGACGTCACTTCGCTCGACGCCCGCGGACTGCTCGACGTACCGCCGCGAGACGGTGGGCATCGTGTTCCAGGCGTTCAACCTCGTGCCCAGCCTCACCGCAGCTGGAGAACGTGATGGTGCCGATGCTCTGCGGCGGGCATGTCGCGCCGCGCCGCGCGCAAGAAGGCCGAACAGCTGCTGTCCCGGGTCGGCCTGGAGGACCGGATGTCAGCACCGGCCCGGTGATCTGAGCGGCGGCCAGCAGCAGCGCGTCGCGGTCGCGCGGGCGATCGCTCTCGATCCGCCGCTCGTGCTGGCCGACGAGCCGACCGCGCACCTGGACTTCATCCAGGTCGAGGAGGTGCTGCGGCTGATCCGTGAACTCGCGTCGGGTGATCGGATGGTGGTCGTCGCCACCCACGACAGCCGGATTCTGCCGTTGGCCGATCGCGTCGTCGACCTCGTTCCGGACTTCACGTCGACGGACCGGCCCCCGAGACGGTGCAGGCTGTCGGCGGGCGAGGTGCTGTTCGAACAGGGCACGATGGGCGACCTCATCTACGTCGTAACGCAGGGTGAGCTCGAGATCGTGCGCGAATTGGCAGGCGGCGGTGAGGAATTGCTGAAGGTCGCGGCACGCGGCGATTACTTCGGCGAGATCGGCCCGCTGTTTCACCTGCCGCGCTCGGCCACGGTGCGGGCACGCACCGATGCGACCGTCGTCGGCTACACCGTGCAGGCCTTCCGTGAGCGGCTCGGCGCTCGGCGGGTGCGCGACCTGATCGAGCACCGTCCGTTGGAGATCGACGAAGCCGAGGGCGCTACGCAGGCACAAGGCTGAGCAGCAGGTCCGGCCCGATCGGCTCGATTCCGTCGAACCGCCAGCGCTGCGCGTGTGCGCGATGCGACAGCACGCCGACGTCGTCGACGGCGGTGATCGGCCCGCCCAACAGGATCGGCGCGACGTAGGCAAGGATCCGGTCGATCACCCCGGCCCGCAGGAACGCGCCTGCCAACGTCGGCCCACCCTCGAGCAGCACGTCGGTGCGGTCCGACAGCGCCTTGATCACCTCGTGCGGATCGCGGGTGCGGATCACCATCGTCCGCGAGTCGTCGTTGAGAACTCTTGCCTCAGAGGATATTTCGCGTTCACCGACGACGACGCGCAGCGGCTGGCGCTCGGCCAGGGTGCCGTCGGGCAGCCGGGCGGTCAGCGCCGGGTCGTCGACGAACACCGTTCCGGTGCCGACGATGATCGCGTCCGCGGCGGCGCGGCGGCGATGCACGTCGGCCCGCGCGGCCTCGCTGGTGATCCACTGGCTGCTGCCGTCGGCGGCGGCGCTGCGGCCGTCGACGCTGGTGGCGAATTTCCATGTGACATGCGGCAACCCGGTGCGCTGCTTGTGCAGCCATTCACGCAGCGGACCGCCCGCGACGTCGTCGGCTCAGCACCCCGGCTTCGACCTGCGACGCCGGATTCGGCGAGCCGCGACGCCCCGCCTGCGGCTTCTGGATTCGGGTCGGCGACGGCGTAGGCCACTCGCGAAACACCGGCCGCGACAAGGGCGTCCACGCACGGCGGGGTTCGGCCGTAGTGGTTGCACGGCTCCAGCGTCACGACCGCGGTGCCGCCGACCGCGCGCTCCCCGCCCTGCGCAACGCCACCACCTCGGCGTGCGGGCCACCGGGCGGCTCCGTCGCGCCGACGCCGGCGATCTCGCCGTCGCGGTCCAAGATGACCGCACCCACAGGCGGATTGGGATACGTGCTGCCCTTGACCCGGTCGGCCTGCTCGATGGCCAACCGCATCGCGGCCTCGAGATTCATAGCCGCAGGTGCTTGGACGCCGTGGCGGCCTGCCTGCGCAGCGATTCCACCGCGGCGGCCGGATCCTCGGCGCTGTAGACGGCCGAACCGGCGACGAAGCAGTCCACCCCGCCTCAGGCCGCCTGCTTCGATCGTGTCTTGCGTTGATGCCGCCGTCGATCTCGACCACGAATGGTCAGCTCGCCGGCGTCGACCAGCCGGCGCGCGATGCCGACCTTCGCCAGCACCTCGGGGATGAACTTCTGCCCGCCGAAACCCGGTTCGACCGACATGATCAGCAGCGTGTCGAACTCGCGCAGGATCTCCAGGTACGGCTCGAGCGGCGTGCCGGGCTTGACGGACAGCCCGGCCTTGGCACCCGCGGCCCGGATGTCGCGAGCCACGCCGACCGGGTTGTCGGTGGCCTCGGCGTGGAAGGTCACGTTGTAGGCGCCCGCCTCGGCGTACGGCGGTGCCCAGCGGTCCGGGTTGTCGATCATCAGATGGCAGTCCATCGGGATGTCGGTCCTCTTGAGCAGCGCCTCGACGACCGGGCAGCCCGATGGTCAGGTTGGGCACGAAGTGGTTGTCCATCACGTCGACGTGCAGCCAGTCGGCGCCGGTCACCGCGGCGGCCTCGTCGCCGAGCTCGGCGAAGTCGGCGGCCAGGATCGACGGCGCGATCAGCGGTCCTGCCATGGCGCTCACCCTACTTTGAGGGCGGCGGCGAACATCGCATCGGTGCCGTGCCGGTGCGGCCACAGCTGCACGTATGGCCCGTCACCGAGGCTCGTCGACGGGGTCGAACAGCGGCCGGGTGTCCAGCGCGCGTGACCGGGTGGCGGCGCAGCGCGTCGGCGACGACGCCGACCGTCTCGGCCAGATGCGGCGAGCACGTCGCGTACAGCACCACACCGCCGGGCCGGGTCAGCCGGATCGCCGAGGCCAGCAGCTCGCGCTGCAGCCTGGCCAGCGCGGCACGTCGCCGGGTTGGCGCCGCCAGCGGGCCTCCGGCCTGCGCCGCAGCGCACCCAGCCCGGTGCACGGCGCGTCGACCAGCACGCGGTCGAATCCCGGTTCGAGCCCGGGTCGCGGCCGTCGACGCGCAGCACCTCGACCGGCAGGCCGCGGGTGTTCTGCTCGACCATGTCGGCGCGACTGCGCGGCGGGCTCGATCGCGGTGACCGCGTGCATGCCGCCGACTCGTCGTGCCGAGCGCGGCCAGCAGCGCCGTCTTGCCGCCGGGCCCGGAGCACAGGTCGAGCCATCGGCCCGCGTCGGGTCCGTCCAGGTCGGCCAGCGTCAGCGCCCGCGCCACCAGCTGGCTGCCCTCGTCCTGCACCAGCGCGGCGCCGTCGCGGACCGGCTCGAGCCGACCGGGGTCGCCGCCGGGCAGGTAGACGGCGTACGGCGAGTAGCGGCCGACCGTGCCGCCGACCTGCGCGGCCAGCTCGTCGGCGGTCAGCACGCCGGGCCGCGCGGCGAGATGCACCGACGGGCGTTCGTCGTCGCTGGCCAGCAGCGCGTCCAGCTCCCCGGCGTCCGCGCCGAGGCGTCGGCGAACGCCTGCGCGATCCAGCGCGGATGGGCATGCACGAACGCGGTGTGCCCGACCGGGTCGCTGTCGGCGGGCGGGGCGAGCTCCTCGACCCAGGACTGTTCGTCGCGCCGGCGATGGTGCGCAGCACGCCGTTGACGAAACCGGCTCGCGCCGAATCGAATTCGATGCCCGCCTGCTCGACGGTGGTGGACACCGCGGCGTGGTGTTCAACGCGGGTGCGCAGCAGCTGGTAGGCGCCCAGCCGCAGCAGATCCAGCAGCACCGGGTCGATCTGTCTCGGCGGTCGACCGGCGGCAGCGCCGATGATCGCGTCGAGCAGGCCGCGGGTGCGGCAGGTGCCGTAGGTGAGTTCGGTGGCGAACGCGGCGTCGCGGCCGGTGATTCCGCGTTCGCGCAGCAGCGCGGGCAGCGCGAGGTTGGCGTAGGCGTCTCGCTCCGAGACCGCACGCAACACGTCGAACGCCGCGCTGGCGGGCCGGGTCGAGCGGTTTGCGTCGCGGCGGGCGTCTGTGCGGGGCTTGGTCATTGGGCTCGCGCGGATTCGTCGAGACGGGCGCCGCGGGCCCAGTCGGCGGCGTTCATCGGCTTCTTGCCCGGCGGCTGGATCTGGCCGAGCAGCACCGGCTGCGATGCCGTGCCGATGCGACACGCCGTCGCGCTCGACGCGAATCACGCCCGGGCGCCAGGTCGTTTGCACGTTCGTCGACCGTGACCGGGCCCGAGCTTGACGCGCAGATCGCCGATCATCGTCCACGCGCCCGGGTTCGGCGTGACGCGCGCGGATGCGCCGATCGACCACGTGGGCCGGCAGGTCCCACCGCACCCGTGGCGTCCTCGACGGTGACCTTCGGGTGCGACGGTGACGCCGTCTGCGGGCTGCGGCACCGCGGTCAGCGATCCGTCGGCGATGCCGTCGAGCGTCGTCTCCAGCAGCGCCGCTCCCGAAACGGCAAGCCGCTCAAGCAGATCGCCCGCGGTGTCGGTCGGGCCGGATCGTCTCGGTCACCACGCCGTAGACCGGGCCCGGAGTCCAGCGCGGGTTCGATCTGAAACGTCGTCGCACCGGTCACCGCGTCACCGGCGGCGATCGCGGCCTGCACCGGCGCCGCGCCCCGCCACGCGGGCAGCAGCGAGAAGTGCAGGTTGACCCAACCGTGCGCGGGCACCGCGAGCAGCCGCTCGGACAGCAGCGCGCCGTAGGCGACGACCGCGCAGGCATCCGGCGCCAGCTCCGTCAGTTCGGCGACGAACTCGTCGGAGTTCGGCCGTGCGGCCGCAGCACCGGGATGCCGTGCTCGAGGGCCAGCTGGGCCACCGGGGACGGCGACGGCTTGGCCCGCCGACCCGCCGCGGCGTCCGGGCGGGTCAGCACCGCGACCACGTCGTGGTGCGGCGAGTCGATCAGCCTGCGCAGCGACGGCAGCGCGGGCTCGGGGTGCCGGCGAAGACGATGCGCACCGCGCCAGTGTAGGAGGCCTACCGCGGCGTCTGGTAGTACTCCCGCTCGGACACCCCGCCATCGGGCGCGACGAACATCCACGGGATGGTGCTGATCAGCCGGTTCAGCGTGGCCACCGCGTCGTTGTAGTACTGGCGGGCGAAGGCCAGCTTGTTCTCGGTGTCGGCGAGATTGTCCTGCAGGTTCAGGAAGTTGTTCGACGAGTTCAGCTGCGGGTAGCTCTGGCCGAGCGCCAGCAGCGGCGCAAGCGCGGTGTCGAGTTCCTTCTCGGCGGCGCTGCGCTGCGCCACCGATTTCCCGTCGTCGCCGAGGTCAGCGCCGCACGGGCGTTCGTGACGTGGTCGAGGATGCCCTTCTCGTGGGCGGCGAACGTCTGCACCGTGTGCACGAGGCTGGGGATCAGCGACGCGCGCGCGTCAGCTCCACATCGATGCCGGACAGCGCTTCGGCGACACCGGACGTCGGCGGCGCGGATCTTGTTGTAGCCCATCACGAAACCGATCAGCACCAGCACCGCCAGCACCAAGACGATGATCAGCAGGAATCTCACCATGATCCGCCTCCTCCACCGCCGCCGCCGCCGCCACCGCCGCCGCTGAAGCCGCCGCCACCACCGCCGCTGGAGGACGACGACGACTGCGACGCGGTGTAGGCGCCGATCGACGACGACAACGCCGACTCGAAGCTGTCGAAACTCGCGCCGCCGGAGCCGCCGACAAAGCCCCACCCGGTGGTCGACGATCGAGTTGTACCAATCCGGTTGCGGCGCAGGCTGTCCCGTCGATGTCTCATACTTCTTCGCCCACAGCGCCGCGGCGCCAGCGGCGACCGCGAACGGGACATAGGCCGTGTAGAGGTCCTTGCGCGCGCCGAAGTCGAACCGCGTCTCGGCCGAATCGGTGGTCAGCATGCGGTGGAATCCCCCGCGCGCGACCATAATTCGCGTCCGGCCGCGGTGCGTCGGGTGCCGACGCCGTCGGCCCACGACCGGATCGACAACAGGAAGAACGCCGCGAACGGCAGCGCCCACATCGTGGTCGGGAAGCCCCAGCGGAAGAAGCCGCAACACCATCAGGATGAACGCGATCGCGTTGGCGGTGCGCACCCACATTTCCTTCTTGCGCTTGACCATCAGGCCGTTGTCGAACGCCCACTTCTCGACGGCCTTGGCCATGTCGGTCTTGGCCTTGTTCGAGCTTCTCGCCGGACTTCACGGTCTGTCTTGGCCTCGAATTCGGTGCCCGGCCTGATCACCTTGAGCGCCGATACCGACCGCGACGCTGACCGGATCGACGTCGGCCCAGGCGCCGGGCTCGGCCGGTCCCGCGGATGTTCCACTGCTTGTCGTTGACCTGTCGCAGGTCGATCAGCTTGCGCTCGGCGAGATAGAACAGCGTCGCGGTCGAGCCCGTTCTTCGGGACAGCTCTCGGTGCGGATGTACTCGGTCTGCACCGGCCCGAGGCCCGGCGGCGGCGCGTACTGCAGCGGAAATCCGGGCGACGGCTCGACGGTGGTGCGGTACCACAGGAACGCGCCGAGCCCGAACGCCACTGTGAGGCCGGCGATCCACACCACGCCGGTCACCGACTGGCCCAGGATGCGGTCCCAGGTGTACGGCCACGGCAGTGCTGATCTGCGGCGGTGTCGGCACGTCGACGCCGGCCCGCACCGTCACCGGGGTGCGCGGCGGCAAGGTTGATCGCCGACAGCGTCGACCGGTGTCCCCGTCGACGGTCACGTCGCGGCATTCCCGGCCCATGCCGAAGCCGACGGAGCACTGCACGCGGCCGGGACGTCGCCGGGCAGCGTGACGGAGATGTCGGCCCGCTCGATCCTGTTGTTCCACGATCCGGGCGATGACGTTCCAGAAGAACACCGACGGCGACGCGGACGGCTGGCCGGTCGATGCGGCGAAAGTCTTGTTGGCGCCGGTGGTGCCGGGATCGAGGACACCGGCGATGCTGTAGCGGATCTCGAAGACGTGGGTGCCCCAGGTCAGCGTGCGGTCGGGATCGCCGATCTTGGCCACCCGGAATCGCTCGCCGTCCTCCCACAGCATCTGGTACGAGACGCGGCTCGCCGTCGAGCAGAATCGAGCTGATCTCGGGCTTCTGTCGCAGCCCGTGGATTGTTCTGGTTGGCGACGTCCCACCACTGGAAGATGCCGTGCCGCCTGCCGGGAAACTCGGCGGTGATCGTCTCCACCGCGTCGAGCTGGCCGTCGCTGGTTGACGACGAAGTCCGCCTTGTAGTTGCTGAAGACGACCGGGTCCTCGACGTCGGAGGCCTCCGAGCCAGCCGCTGAACACCAGCGGCCACAGCAGTCCAAAGGTGATGAGCGCCAACGGGATCAGCCAGCGGATCACCCGCCACATGGCCACCTCCTGATCGGCGCGAGTCGCCGTGTCCGCATTACCTTATGTGCAAAGGGTCAATTTGCGCAAAGTTGACCTACCCGATGTGCAGCGGGTCGATCTGCACACGGGTTGGCTGTTGATCGTGCCGCGCGCTGAACACGCCGGTGGCCCGTCGCAGCGCCGCCGCGAGCGCCAAGCCCGCCATCGCGGGGCACCCGCACCAGCATCCGGCTCACCGGACTGTCGGCCGCGACGCCGGGCGGCGCGGCGGGCACCGGTCGGCAGGTCGACGGGCCCGAGAAGCTGCGCCGTTTCGGGCAATTCGGCGATGTCGAGCAGGGCGTTGACGGCCGCAGGCGCGCCGTCGACCGCGGCGATGTGCACGGCGGGCGGCAGGCCGACCTCGGCGCGGGCGTCGAGCTCGGTGTCGGCGTGCCCCACCGGATCCCACCGGATCAGCGACTGCACGGTCGGGATCGCCGACTCGGCGACCACCGCGACGGTGCCGCCGTCGCCGCGGGGCCGCACCAGCGCCGCCGCGGCCATCCAGCGCCGCAGGGTGTCCTCGGCGGCGCGTAGATCCTGGCGGCCGAGCAGGGCCCAGCCGTCCAGCAGCAGGGCCGCGCCGTAGCCGCCCGCGGCGACGGGCTCGGCGCCGGGTGTCGCGACGACGACGGCCGGTTCGCCGGGCACCGCGGACACCATCGCGTCACCGCCGGAGGTGATCACGGCGATGCCGGGAATCGCCTTGCCGAGTTCCTCGGCGGTGCGCCGGGCGCCGACGACCACGGCGCGCACCGCGTCGGACCCGCAGCGCGCGCAGCGCAGCGCCGGCTCCTCGCGGCCACACCATCGGCACACCGCGCCTGCGGCGTCGCGGTCCGGCAGCGACAGCGGTCCGGTGCAGCGCCTGCAGCGCGCGATGGTGCGGCAGCGTGCACACGCCAGCGCGGGCACGTAGCCGCGACGCGGCACCTGAACCAGCACCGGCAGACCGGCCTCCAGCGCGCGTCCGCGCGCCCGCAACGCCAGCGACGGCAGCCGGGCGGTACGGGCGGCGGGGTCACGCTCCTGCTCATGGCCACTGTCGTCGAGTGCGACGACGCGCGGCGAGCGGGCTCGCACGACGGGACGGGCCGCGACCAGATCGTGGGCCCATCGGCTGCGCACCAGCGCCTGCGCCTCGGCGGTGCGGGCATAGCCGCCGATCAATGCCGCGCAGCGCAGCTGGTGGGCGCGAAGCATCGCCACCTCCGTGGCGTGCGGGTAGGGGCGCGCGGTTCGGCGAGGGTGTCGTCGCCGTCGTCCCAGACCATGACCAGGCCGAGGTCGGCGACGGGCGCGAACGCGGCGCTGCGGGTGCCGATGACCATGCGAGCGCTGCCGCGCAGCACCGACAGCCAGCGGCGGTAGCGCTGCGCGGGTCCCAGGCCCGGCGGACAGCGCGACCACCCTGTCCTCGTCGACATGCCGAATTGCGGTGGCGTACAACGCGTCAACGTCGCGCTGGTCGGGCAGGATCGCCAACACGCCGCGACCGGAATTCACCGTGATCGCGGCGGCCTCGGCGAGGCGGTCTGCCCACTGCTCCCCGGCAAGGCCTGCCAGACGGCGCGGGCGGCGCGGCCGTCGGACAGGGCGGCAAGGAACTGCTCGCCGCGCCCGTAGGCGGACCAGGCGGCCGTGTCGACGGGTTTGACGGTAAGCGGCGCCGGCTCAGGGGCGGTTTGCTTTTCGACGTTGGCGTGCCGCGGCGGGACGGCCAGCCGCAACACGTCGGCGCGGGTGCCCGCGTAGCGCGCGGCCACGGCGTCGACGAGCCGGCGCACGTCGGGGGTGAGCACCGGCTCGGCCGACACGACGCGGTCCAACCAGCCCGAGCTTGCCGACATGGTCTGTGTCCGAACGCCTTTCGAGGACGAAAGCGTCGACCAGCCTGCCGTGGAATCGCACCCGCACGCGCACGCCCGGCTGGGCGTCGTCCGACTGCTCGGCGGACACCAGGTAGTCGAATTCGCGGTCCAGGTGCGGCACCGACAGCATCGGCAGAACACGGGCGATGGGCTCGTGTTCTGCCTGCTGGCGTGGTCGTCGGCACTTAGCAGATGTAGCAGACGGCACAGACGCGCGGCCGAAGAAGAAGCCCGCCGTGATGAGCACCAGCGACGTGGCGTAGGCCCACCAGATCGGCACGGCCAACGCCTCTGTGTTCGTTGGCGCCAGCACGAACTTGCCGATGCCGATCATCCCGTCGGACACCGCGAAGCACACCGCGCCCAGCGCGGTCCACGGCGTGGGCAGCCGGGCCAGCAGCGCGGCGCACACCATCGCGCCGAGCACCGCGATGTAGAGCGTCACCGGCACGGCCATGCCCTCGGCGAGCAGTCGGGGCCAGAACCACACCAGCAGCGCGACGCAGGCCAGCACCATGACCGCGGCGGCCGCGAGCCGCGGCCCTGAACGCGAGACCAGTGGGATCAGCGCGGCCAGGAAGCACAGGTGGGCGACCAGGAAGGCGGCCAGGCCCAGCACGAAGGACGGTTGCCACCACGGCATCGCCAGCAGAAAGTCCCCGGCCGCCGAGAACAGCAGGGCCGCGATCAGCCACCGGCGTTCCCGCGCGATCGGGTGGGTCAGCGCCGCGACGGCCAGCAGCACCGCCGTCAACGCCTTGACCGCGGGCTGCAGCGCGAACTGGCCGGTGAGTTCGGCGCCCGACGGCAGCCGCAGCGCCGTGACGATGAGGAAGACGCCGTAACCGGCGCCGACGATCGCGGCGGCCACCCACAGCAGCCTGGTTCGCGAGTGTGCGTACGGTGTCCCCATGTCCGTTGCCGAGGAGAAACCCGCCGTCGACGCCATCCTGCTGAAGGTACTGGAGGCCGTTCCGTTTCAGTTGACAACCGACGGAGGTGTCGAGGCCTCGCGGCAACGGTTCCGCGACCTGCCCCGCCGGCCGGTCCATCCCGACGTGCGCACCGAGGACCGCACCATCGACGGACCCGCGGGCCCGATCCCGATCCGGGTGTACTGGCCGCCGACGGACAGCGAGGCAACTCTGCCGGTCGTCGCTCTTCCTGCACGGCGGCGGATGGTCGGTCGGCGACCTCGACACCTACGACGGGGACGCGCGCAACCACGCGGTCGGGGCGGGTGCGGTGGTGGTGTCGGTGGATTACCGGCTGGCACCCGAGCACCCCTACCCCGCCGCGGTCGAAGATGCTTGGGCCGCAACGCAATGGGTGGCCGCGCACGCCGAGGAGCTGGGCGCCGACCCCGACCGGCTTGCCGTCGCGGGAGACTCGGCGGGCGGCAACCTGGCGGCGGTGGTGGCGCAGCTGGCGCGCGACGCCGGCGGGCCGCCGATCCGGTTCCAGCTGCTGTGGTATCCGGCGACGACGTGGGACACGTCGCTGCCGTCGTTCACAGAGAACGCCAACGCCCCGCTGCTCGGCGACTCGGCGGTCAAGGGATTTTCCCGTTGGTATGTGGGCGATTTGGATCTCTCGGACTATGCCCGCGACGCTGGCACCGGCACGAGCCGAAGAACCTGGCGGGACTGCCTCCGGCGTACATCGCCGTCGCGGGCCACGACCCCCTGCGCGACGACGGTGCCCGCTACGCCGAACTGCTTGCCGCGGCGGGTGTGCCCGCGGAACTGCACAACGCCGAGACGCTGATCCATGGCTACCTCGGCTATGCGGGCGTGGTGCCTGCCGCGACCGATGCGACCGAGCGGGGACTGTCGGCGCTGCGTGAAGCGTTGCACGCGTCATGAGTACATCGAATTCCGTCGATATCGTGCACGCGTTCTGGGACCAGGTGTGGAACGCCCATGACCCGGCGGCCGTCGATCGATTCGTCGTCGACGACTTCGTCATCGTCACCGGTGGTGAGACCATCACCGGCCGCGAGAACTTCAAGCAGCTGGATCGCCGGCTTCCTGGACGAAGATCAACGACCTGCATCTGGAGGTCATCGAGTCGTTCCAGAACGCCGACGGCAGCCGTGTCGCCTCCCGCTGGCTGCTGACCGGAAAGAACAACGGTTTCCTCGGCACGCAACCCGACCAACAGGACATCGCGATGACCGGCACCCGGCGGTCTGGGCGGTGCGCGAGGACGGCAAGCTCCTGACGAACTGGGTCGAGCGTGCCTTCCTGGGAGCGTTTCACCAACGCCTGACCGCGGCAACGTAGCGAGTGAAATATCCAGGCGCTGGCGCTACACTTGATCCCTGGTTCTGAGGAGGTTGTCACGGCCAGGGGCTTCGCAGTGGCCGCGTCGCGACCGGACCGAGCTCGACGCCTGTCGCCGACATTCGCGTCTGGCGACACCATCGTGTACTCGAAATACGGGGTCAAACGATAACCATCGGCGGCGAGGAGTTGGTGATCCTCAATGCGCGCGACGTCGTCGCGGTCGCGAACCTCGCAGGTGAACCACCGGCCGACGAGAAGGAACCGCCGGATCCGCGTCGTGCGGCCGCAATCAATCGACCCGAACACATGCTGACTGCCGTTGCCGAAATCCAAGCCGACGAAGCCGCGGCAAACCGCCCAAACCTGGTCCGCGCGATGATGATTGCCGAGGTCGACCCGATTCCAGCGGAGACTGTCGCTCAGGCCAGACGGCTGGCCCGCCAGCGCGAACACCTGCTTGCGACGGGGGCCTATACGACCGAAGCCATGCGTGAACTGCGCGGCGACGAGAAACCGTCGACGACACACACCTGGCTGTCACGGCGCCGCAAAGCCAATGAGTTGTTCACAGTCACGCACGACAACAGCACTCTTGTTCCCGCGTTCCAACTCGATGACGAGGGCAGGCCCCGAAAGGCACGTCGCGGACGTTCTCGAGGCCCTTGCGCCGGCTTACCTCGGCGAGTGGGCTACGTGGTCGTGGTTTACATCGGCGAGCCCGTGGCTGGGCGGAGGGTGCCGGCAGAAGTCCTCGCGGCGGATCCTGCGCGGGTGGCACAAGCAGCCTCCCGCTTCGCGTCGAACGCCGCATAGTTCTCATCCGGATGACGGCGGCGGACTGTCCCGATCCGGCCAACTGCCCGGTACCAAACCCGCCCGCCGGCAGGCTGGTCGGTGACTTTCAATCCGCGAGCTCCATGAGGGCGCCGTCGTATGTCGCGCCTTCGAGTCGAGCGCGGCTGACGACAGCTTCAACCCAGGCTTCGGGGACACTCGTCTTCGCACCCTCATCACTGCGGACGGTCACGCCGTCCCGTCGATGTACGGCGGCGCGGACGACGACGTCGCCGTCCTGCTTGAGACCGTGCTCCATGACGTCCACCACGACGTCACGGACACGGTCATTTACGAGCGCGTTCTTCGAAGGTGAGGGCCTGCATTCGTGCGACTACCTCGCGACCTCGTCGTCGTCGACCTGCGAGACGAGGCGCTGTCAGGAGCACTCGGCATGACGCGGGCGCAGCTGATCACCACGACCGCAGAACACTACTGCTGCACGCGGCAATGGGCCCGCTGGCTGCACAAGCATCGGATCGGCGGCGGCAAGGTGGCGGGCATTCTTTGGCACTCCCGCCAGGCGGAGCTCCATCAGCCAACGATTCGTCGCGAGGTGTTCGTCCTGTGGGGTGATCGAGCACCGTCGGGACCTGGGGACTATCCGCTCACCGGTCCCGGCGTTCGCAATCTCACCGAAGGCCCGGGTCGAAATCTTCTCGATCGCCTCTGCCGAGGATCTCAATGCTCGAATCGAGCCCGCCGGCGATTGACTACCGTGAGGCCATGGCTGAACCCACGACCGAGCGGCCCGGCATCGATCCCACCATGCAGGCGCTGCTGGACGCATTCCCGTTAACGTTCACCGTCGACGACGGCGTCGAGGTGGCCCGCGAGCAGATGCAGGCAGCTGAAGGCGCCGCCAGGAGCTGTTGCCCGACATGCGAATCGAGGAGCGCACGATCGGCTACGGGGATATCACCGATGTCCCGGTTCGCATCTACTGGCCGCCCATCGAGCAGCACGACAACCTGCCGGTCGTGGTGTTCTACCACGGCGGCGGCTGGGCGATCGGCGACCTGGACACCCACGACCCGGTGGCCCGCGCCCACGCCGTCGCAGCCGAGGCCATCGTGGTGTCGGTGGACTACCGGCTGGCGCCCGAGCATCCGTACCCGCAGGGCATCGACGACTCGTGGGCGGCGCTGCGGTGGGTCGGCGAGCACGCTGCCGAGCTGGGCGGCGATCCCGCGCGCATCGCGGTCGCCGGCGACTCGGCGGGCGGCAACATCTCGGCGGTGATGGCGCAGCTGGCCCGCGACAACGGCGGGCCTCCGCTGGTATTCCAGCTGCTCTGGTACCCGTCGACGACCGGCGACATGACGCTGCCGTCGATGATCGAAAACGCCGACGGGCCGATCCTGGACCAGCGACGTGGTGGCGGCGTTCATGCAGTGGTATCTGCCGCCCGAGATCGACATGAGCGAGCCTGCCAAGCTGCCGCCCACTCTGGCGCCGGCCAACACCGCCGACCTGTCCGGGCTTGCCGCCGGCCTTCATCGGCACCGCCGAATACGACCCGATACGTGACGACGGTGCCCGCTACGCCGAATTGCTTTCCGCCGCAGGTGTTCCCGTGGAGCTGTACAACGCGCCGACGCTTGTGCACGGCTTCGTCAGCTTCGCGCTGGTGGTGCCCGCCGCGGCCGAAGCCACCAACCGTGGTCGTGGCCGCGCTCAAGGCCGCGCTGCACCGCGGATGACCGAGCGGCAGGTGCTCGACGCGCGCACACCGCAGCAGTGGGAACAGTGGCTGGAGCGCAATCACGACGACGGCGAGCGAGATCTGGCTGCGGCTGCTGAACAAGAACGCACCGGAACCCGGTATGTCGTACGGCGAGGCGGTGGAGATCGCGCTGTGCTTCGGCTGGATCGACAGCCTGGCGCGAGGCTACGACGACGTTTCGCGCATTCAGCGGTTCAGCCCGCGAAAGCCGCGCAGCGCGTGGTCGAAATCCAATGTCGAACGGGTGCAACGGCTCATCGACGCCGGACGGATGCGGCAAGCCGGCCAGCGCGATGATCGACGCCGCCAAGGCCGACGGCCGGTGGCCGACGCTCCTAGCCGGTGCGCGGATACGCGCTCGGCGGGACTCCGTGCCACCGTTTGAACGCGTGGCAGAACGTCGAGGTGTCGGTGTAGCCCAATCGCTTTGACGACTTCCTCGACGGTGAGGCCGACGTTGCACAGCAGGTCCGACGCGCCGAGCGTGGATCGCGCCTCGTTGAGCAGAGCGCGAAACGACGTGTCCTCCTCGGCGAGCTGACGCCGCAGCGTGCGCGGGTGCACGTCAGCTCGGCCGCCACGTCGGGCAGCGTCGGGAAACGCGCCGGATTCCCGAAACAGCTTGGAGCGCACCACCGCGGTGATGCCGCGCCGCTGCTCGTTGCGCTGCATCAGCACGTCGCATTGCGCGACGCACAGCTCGCAGCGTGTGGCTGTCCGCCTGCGGCAGCGGCTCGTCGAACATCGCGCGCGGAAAATGCAGCCGGTTGTGCGCACGGCCGAACTGCGATGTTCACGACCGGCAAGCAGCGTCCAGCAGCGGCGCGAGCACGTCTCCTTGTCGAGCGACGACCTCCGACGGTCACCTGATTCCGGCATAGCGCGCGACGACCTCGAAGCGCGAATTCGCTCCGACCGTTGACGACGATGGCTGGCGAGGTCACGCTCGAGGAAGAAGTCGGCGCACGTCTGCGGGCAGATGGTCGACGCTTGAGCTCGAGCACGCAGTCTCTGCACGCCGTCGAACAGCTTGACGATCGATGTTGAGCATGGTCAGCGAGAAGTAGCGCATCGAGATGTCGAAGAGTTCACGAAATGTCGCGCACGACATCGCCGCGAACCCGAGCAAGCCGACGATGGGTCGAATTGGAACCTGCTGCCCACGTCGATGCCCAGCGCCGACGTGGTCCGGCAGCGCGGCCAGCAGCCTGCGCACCGCGACGATCTCGTCCGACGCCGTCACCAGCGGCCTCGGGATCGTCGAGGTCATCCGGCGCGATCCCGGTGCCTGCGAGGACGTCGGATGTCGCATACTCCGCGCTCGTTGGCGACCTCGCACAACAGCCTGGTCGCGTACATCGGGCGCCGCAGTGTCGGGCGACCACGTCGTCGAAGCCATTACGGTGTCCTAAACTCCCAACTCTCTGTCCGATAGTCCCATTCCAGACGCGTCGTGTCACTCCTACCGTTGAGTCATGGCGGCACCAGCGCTGCGGCTTTCAGTACGTGGACAATGACGCGCGAGGCGATCACGATCGGTTTCGACGCCAGCGACGGCTTCCTCGGCCGGACGCGCGGGCACGACATCGCCCGATTTCGCTGCGCTGGGCGACGTTTCGTCTCGATATCCCACCCCGACTACGTCGACCACGTGCTGCACCGGGCCAGGCTGAAATACGTCAAGTCCAACGACTACGAACCCATCCGGGCGGCGGCGGGCATCAACCTGCTGACCGATGAAGGCGACTCGTGGGCCGCGCACCGGTGCCACTCTGAATCCGACGTTCGCGCGGCGCCACCTCAACGAGATCGGTCGGACCTGTTGATCGACCCGATCGAGCACGTCACCGACCGATCTGTCGTGCACAGCCCGAGGATCGAGTTCGACATGCACGCGACGATGGTGGAGGCGACGCTGCGAGTGGTCGCGAACGCCCTGTTCAGCCAGGATTTCGGCCCCCTCGTCGCACAGCATGAACGACCTCGCCACCCGCGGTCTGCGGCGCACGGAGAGGTTGGGACGGATCGGCCTGTGGGGACTGCTGCCCCGGCCTGGTCTACAACGCGCTGGCCTGAGTCTACGTTCTCCGGAGTGCCGCTGCCGCCACCGCTGCGCGAAGGGCCAGAAGATCGCGCTGGCGCTGGACGCGGCGGTCAACGCGGTGCTCGACGAGCGCATCGCGCATCCGACCGATTCCGCCGACCTGCTCAACGTGCTGTTCCAGCGCCGACAACGGGACATGGCCGCGCAAGCGGATCCGCGACGAGGCGCTGACTTTCATGCTCGCCGGCCACGAGACCACCGCCAACGCGATGTCGTGGCTCTGGTATCTGCTGGCACAGCAACCCGAAGCGCGGGACGCATGCTCGCCGAGATCGACGATGTGCTCGGCGGATCGTCGCCCGACCGCCGACGACCTGACCCGGCTGCCGTGGACCACCGCCTGCGTCCAGGAATCGCAGCGGTACTTCTCGGCCGTGTGGATCATCGCGCGTGCAGCGATCGAAGACGACGACATCGACGGGCACCACATCCGCCCGGGCACGACGGTGCTCATCCCGATCCACCAGATCCACCACGACGAGCGCTGGTGGCCCGACCCCGAGACGTTCGACCCGACGCGGTCTTCATTGGCGATGCTGTCAAGGACCGCCCTCGATCGGCGTATCTGCCGTTCGGCGGCGGACGACGCATCTGCATCGGGCAGAGCTTCGCGCTGATGGAGATGGTGCTGATGGCGGCGGTCATGAGCCAGCGCTTCACATTCGACGTGTGCCCCGATCATGCGGTAGAACTCGAAGCAACGCTGACGTTGCGGCCTCAAGACACGGCTTGCGCGTCGTCGCGCACAGACGGGAAGAGCCCGCGGACGAGAGGAGCACGGGGTGATGAAGACAGTGCCCGATTACGACACCGTCATCGTCGGCGCCGGCTTTTCCGGCATCGGCACCGCCATCAAGCTCGACAAGCCGGGCATGAGTGACTACCTGGTGATCGAGGCAGGCGACGGACCGGGCGGCACCTGGTACTGGAACACGTATCCCGGTATCGCCGTTGACATTCCGTCGTTCTCCTACCAGTTCTCGTTCGAGCAGAGCCCGAACTGGTCGCGCACCTACGCGCCGGGCACGAATTGAAGGCCTACGCCGAACACTGCGTCGACAAGTACGGCCTGCGCCGCAAGATCCGGTTCAAGCACCAAGGTGCTCGGCGCCGACTTCGACGAGAAGCACGACGCTGTGGCACATCCGCACCGATCCCGGTGGCAGTCGTCACCGCGCGGTTCCTGGTCAACGCCGGCGGCGTGCTCATCACACCCAAACTTCCCGATATCGACGGCGTCGACTCGTTCGCCGGGCTGACCATGCACACCGCGCGCTGGGACCACGACCAGGACCTGACCGGCAAGCGCGTCGCGATCATCGGCACGGGCGCCTCGGCCGTGCAGGTGATTCCTGAGATCGCGCCAATCGTCGAGCGCCTCACCGTCTTTCAGCGCACGCCCGATCTGGTGCTTCCCGAAGTTCGGACGTGCCGCTGCCGCGCGCCGCACGCTCGGCGATGCGCATTCCCGGCGGCAAGGCCGTCCAGCGCCTGCTCAGCCAGGCCTATGTCGAGCTGACGTTCCCGCTGGCGGCGCAGTACTTCACGATCAACCCGATGGCCAAGAACATGTCGAAGGTCGGTGAGGCGTATCTGCGCAAGCAGGTCGACGACCCGGTGGTGCGCGACAAGCTCACGCCGCGCTACGCCGTCGGCTGCAAGCGGCCGGGCTTCCACAACACCTACCTGTCGACGTTCAACCGCGACAACGTGGAGCTGGTGACCGAGCCGATCGACAAGATCACCGGCTCCGGCGTGGCGACCGTCGACGGCGAAACCCACGATGTCGACGTGCTGATCCTGGCGACCGGGTTCAAGGTGCTGGACCCCGACAGCGTGCTGACCTACCCGGTCACCGGGCCGGGCGGCAGGTCACTGACGCGGTTCTGGGACGAGCACCGGCTGCAGGCCTACGAGGGCGTCAGCGTCCCGGGCTTCCCGAACTTCTTCACCGTGTTCGGGCCGTACGGCTACGTCGGCTCGTCGTACTTCGCGCTGATCGAGGCGCAGACGCCACCACATCGTGCGGTGCCTGAAGCGGGCCCACCGTCGCAACGCCAGCCGCGTCGAGGTGACCCAGGAGGCCAACGACCGCTACTTCGCCGAGATGATGCGCAAGCGGCACACGCAGATCTTCTGGCAGGACAGCTGCCAGCTGGCCAACAGCTACTACTTCGACAAGAACGGCGACGTCCCGCTGCGGCCGGCCAGCACGGTCGAGGCGTACTGGCGCAGCCGCCGCTTCCCGCTCGACGACTACGTGTTCAGCGCCTTGGGCGAGTAGACACTAGACCGAAGCCTTCAGTTCCTCGACCTTGTTGGTCTGCTCCCAGGGCAGCTCGATGTCGGTGCGGCCGAAGTGGCCGTACGCCGCCGTCTGCGCGTAGATCGGGCGCAGCAGGTCCAGGTCGCGGATGATCGCGCCGGGCCGCAGGTCGAAGACCGACGTGATGGCCTTCTCGATGCGGGCCGGGTCGACGGTCTCGCTGCCGAACGTCTCGACGAACAGCCCGACCGGGGCCGCCTTGCCGATCGCGTAGGCGACCTGCACCTCGACCCGCTCGGCCAGGCCGGCGGCGACGACGTTCTTTGCCACCCAGCGCATCGCGTACGCGGCCGAACGGTCCACCTTGGACGGATCCTTGCCGGAGAACGCGCCGCCGCCGTGGCGGGCCCATCCGCCGTAGGTGTCGACGATGATCTTGCGGCCGGTCAGGCCGGCGTCGCCCATCGGGCCGCCGAGCACGAACTTTCCGGTCGGGTTGACCAGCAGCCGGTAGTCCGAGGTGTCCATGGTGTCGTGCGCCAGGTCGTCGAGCACGGTGTTGACGACCTTCTCGCGGATGTCCGGGCGTGCAGCGTCGTTCCGAGGTCGATGCCGTCGGCGTGCTGCGTCGAGAGCACGACGGTGTCCAGCCGCACCGGGGTGGTGCCGTCGTACTGCACGGTGACCTGGGTCTTGCCGTCGGGCCGCAGGTAGTCCAGCACGCCGCTCTTGCGGACCTCGGTCAGCCGGCGGGCGAGCCGATGGGCCAGCGCGATCGGCAGCGGCATCAGCTCCGGGGTGTCCTTGATCGCGTAGCCGAACATCAGGCCCTGGTCGCCGGCGCCCTGGGCGTCCAGCGGGTCGCCTGCGCCCTCGACGCGGGCCTCGTGGGCGGTGTCGACGCCCTGCGCGATGTCGGGCGACTGCGCGCCGATGCCGATGTTCACGCCGCAGGACGCGCCGTCGAAGCCCTTGTCCGACGAGTCGTAGCCGATCTCGAGGATGCGCTCACGCACCGTGTTGGTGATATCGGCGAACGCCTCCTTGGCCGACGTGGTGACCTCGCCGACGACGTGCACCTGCCCGGTGGTCACCAGCGTCTCGACCGCGACACGCGACTTGGGATCCTGCGCGAGCAACGCGTCGAGCACCGAGTCGCTGATGGCGTCACAGATCTTGTCGGGGTGGCCCTCGGTTACCGACTCACTGGTAAACAGCCGAGCATCGCTCACGGTTCGATCCCTTTCCGAAACTTAGTTAGTCGAATTATATCTGCCGATGTCGCCGCCGTCGGCTCGTGCACCCAAGCGCGCTGCCTCGGTGGCGCGCAACCCTTACGCGCAGGCTGATGCGTTCGCTCGGGCTTACCCGCCGCTGTTGTGCAGGAAGGCCACGATCGCGTCCACAATACGGCTGGCCATCAGAGTTTTCGAACCGTGCTCCAGTGCCGACTTCGGTCCCGTCCGACGCCAGCAGCCAGCCGTCGTTGTTGTCCACCTCGAACGCCCGATTCTCGCCGACGGCATTGACGACGAGCAAATCGCAGCCTTTCCGCTGCAATTTCGCGCGGGCGTGGAAAAGCACGTCGCCGTTGGCGTCGCCGGTTTCCGCAGCGAACCCGACGATGGCCCGCATGTTGGGCAGCTGACCGTCGGCGCGGGCGCGCACGGCGCCCGGCCAGCACGTCGTCGGTGCGCGCCAGCTCGATGACGGCGCTGCGGCGTCGGAGGCGCCGACTTCTTGATCTTGCTGGTCTGCAACGTGCGCCGGCCGGAAGTCGGCGACCGCGGCGGCCATCACCAGCACATGCGCGTCGGGCGCGTGCTTGGAGACGGCGTCTGTGAGCTGAGCGGCCGGAGCCGATGTGGACGACCTCGACACCGGCCGGGTCGATCAGGCCCGCGGTGTTGCCTGCGATGAGCGTGACGTCGGCGCCGCGTTGGGCCATCACGCGGGCCATCGCGTAGCCCTGCTTGCCCGAGCTGCGGTTCCCGATGAATCGCACCGGGTCGATGGGCTCGCGGGTGCCGCCCGCGCGTCACCAGCACCTTGACGCCGGCCAGGTCGTACGGCAGCGCGTCGCCGCGGGCCAGCAGCAGCTGGGCGAGCGTGGTGATCTCCTCGGCCTCGGGCAGCCGGCCTGCGCCGCTGTCGGCGCCCGTCAGCCGGCCGGACGCGGGTTCGAGAACGATTGCGCCGCGTCGGCGCAGCGTCGCGACGTTGTCGACGGTCGCCGGGTGAAACCACATCTCGGTGTGCATCGCGGGCGCGAACAGCACCGGACATCGCGCGGTCAGCAGCGTCGCGGTCAGCAGGTCGTCGGCCCGGCCCGCCACCGCGCGGGCCAGCAGGTCAGCGGTGGCCGGGGCGACGACGACGAGGTCGGCTTCCTGGCCGATGCGGACGTGCGGCACCTCGTGGACGTCATCCCAGACGCCGGTGTGCACCGGGGTTCCCGGACAGGGCCTCGAAGGTGGCGGCGCCGATGAAGCGCAGCGCGGACTCGGTGGGAACGACGCGGACGGAGTGGCCGGCCTCGGTGAGCTGGCGGACCACGGTGGCGGCCTTGTAGGCGGCGATGCCACCGGCGACGCCGACGATGATCCGCTTACGCTCCGTCACGTCGTCACGCGCCGGTCCCCGGCTACTCGCCCTCGGTGTGCTCGAGCAGGTCCTCGTGGATTTCGCGCAGCGCGATCGACAGCGGCTTTTCCTGCAGGCCGGGCTCGACCAGCGGGCCGACGTACTCGAGGATGCCGTCGCCGAGCTGGTTGTAGTAGTCGTTGATCTGGCGCGCCCGCTTGGCGGCGTAGATCACCAGCGCGTACTTGCTCGACGCGCGGTCCAGCAACTCGTCGATGGGCGGGTTGGTGATGCCCAACGGCGTGTCGTAGGCGCCGGCGGCGGCCGTGATCGATGTCGTCCACAGCGGCCAGCTGCGCATCGGCGTGCGGGGTGCTCACGTAGAAAATCTCCTGGAGGGTTAGGTGGCTCTCGGGCCGGAGCGGATGGTGCCTGGCACTCGGGTCAGTCGCGGCCCACCAGCAAGGATACCAATTCAGTGCAGGCGGACTCCAACTCGCTGTTCACGACGACGACGTCGAAGTCGTCCTGAGCGGCCAACTCGGCACGGGCGGTGGCCAGTCGGCGGGCCATCACCTCCGGCGGTTTCGGTGCCGCGCCCGGACAGCCGGCTCTCCAGCGCCTCCCAGCTGGGCGGGGCCAGAAAGACGGTGATGACCTCGGGCATCGCTTGTTTGACGGCCCGCGCGCCGGCCAGGTCGACTTCGATCAGGACCGGCTGGCCGGCCTCGGTCGCCTCGCGGATGGGCGCGGCGGGCGTCCCGGATCTATGCAGGCCGCCGTGGATCTCCGCCCATTCCAGCAGCGCACCGTCATCGATCAGCTGCTGGAACCGCTCGGCGGTCACGAACGAATAGTCGACGCCATCCACCTCACCAGGGCGGGGCGCCCTGGTGGTGACCGGACACGGAAAAGTGCAGGTCGGGAACCCGGTCACGCAGGCAGCGGACGACCGTGGATTTCCCGACGGCAGAGGGACCGGACAGCACCACGACACGGCCTCAGTCGCTCGTCCGGACCCTCGCGCCGGCCGCATTCACTATGTCGCCCTTGCGTGAAGTCGAACTTCTCCAGCAGAGCCTTCCGCTGACGGTCGCCCAGGCCGCGCAGCCGGCGGGTCGGGGCGATCTCGAGTTCGGTCATGATTTCCTGCGCCTTGACCTTGCCGACCTTGGGCAACGCCTCCAGAAGCGCAGAAACCTTCATCTTGCCCAAGACCTCGTCGGTCTCGGCGTCCTTGAGCACCTGCTTGAGGTTGGTGCCGCCGCGCTTGAGCCGATCTTTGAGTTCGGCTCGTGCTCGACGTGCGGCAGCAGCCTTCTCCAACGCTGCCGCGCGCTGTTCGTCGGTCAACTGGGGAAGGGCCACGGGTTCCTCCGTCTCGTCACCATCATCTGTTTTGTCTCGGCTGATCCGTAGAACCAGCCAGCGACGACGACCGTACCCACGCATTCTGACGAAAGCTAACCCCACCCCTGGTTACGGCGTCAAAAGCCCAGCGTGTAGTGCGCTCGCGCGACGGCCGCCACGACGGCCTTCGAGCGGCGCAGGCGGCGACGCCGATTTTCGCCCGATCTCGACGGAACTGCCTGCATATCAAGGGTTTTCGCGACAGCCGACCTATCGTCACGGCTTCCGCGGTCGTCGCCCAGGCCGGCGGTGCAGGAGCCTGGGTGGGGCCGGGTCCAGAAAATTTCGCCTGGTCACGGCGTGTCGGGCGTGTCGCGGGGCGTTCAAGCCAACGGGTCCGTTGACAGTTTGGCCGTCTAACTTCATGTCCAAAATGAATACAAAATGCATCGCTGCACCGTGCGATGGCTCGGCGGCCCTCGTAGCCGGTTGGGTCCAGGGACGGCCCATGGGACACTGGGCGGCCCTGGCGGCCATCCCAGGAGGCCCGCCAGGCGGTTGGAGCGGCGATCCCGGTGGGGTACCCGCCCGTCCACCCGGAGGCCGTGGCGGGCCGCCGCAAACTCGCTGTCGATCCGCCTCTGGTGCCGCGAACCGCGATCAACTACAGCCCGTAGTAGCGATATCATCTGCGGCGTTGCGGTCGTTCCGACGGGATGGCGGGACGGTCTCCCCGCTGGCGGGATCGACGGTTCCCCAACTTCCCGTGGCCTACTCGCTCGTGCTCGACGGCATACCCCATCCGTTCTACGTCGCGATGCTCGTGCTCGAGCTGGCGCTGCCGCCACTGATGGTCGTCGTGGCCAGGCGAGTCGCCAAGCCCGCTAACGTTTGATCTCGACGAGCAGCACCCAGCGCGTTTGCCGTTGCGGCGACAAAACCCGTTGTGACGGAAGCGGTTACCCAGTACAGGCCGCCGCCGCGCGTGCAGCCACAACGACACAGCGCCCGCGATCAGCAGCACCGCAGGGACGAGGGGCAGCAATGTCACGGTACATCGTTCGGGCGCGCGACCGTTCCGTCGCGCTGGTAACAGCCCCGCCACCAGGAGCGCCCGCAGATCCCGACGACGGCGATCTCCGCTGGCGAGCACGCGAGGGTCCTGCCCGGGAGTCGCGACGAAGATCGCCGTCAGCAGTATGGCGATGGTCGAGCCCGAGCGTGACGCGCGGCGCGGGCGGGCACGCCCGGATACTTCAGTACCTCGGCGAGATTCAGCGACAGCCCGACGAACAACAGGCCCGCCAGCGCTGCCGCCCCGCCGGCAACCGGTGTTCGCGAAGTCGGCCCATGCCGCGAAGCGTCGTAGGCGGTCATGCCAGATATGCCACCGCATCACGGAAGCGCTCAGCCGCGGCGCGCAGGGCAGCGACGCTCGGGTCCGGCCGCGCAGCACGTCGCGTGATACCGCGGGCAGCAGCTGCCCGGGTCGGGCCCCGCCAAAGCCGCCCAGCGCGTCGGGCCGTCCGCCCTGCGCGCCGACGCCCGGCACCAGGACCGGACCGCCCAGCGCGCTGAGGTCGGGCGGGTCGGACACGCGTGGCGCCGACGACGACGCCGACCGAGCCGGGCTCGGGCGATGACTCGCGGTTGACCGCGGCGGCGGCGTCGACGATCGACTGCGCGACGGTGCCGCCCGTCGGTCTTGGCCCGCTGGACGCTGGCGCCCTCCGGGTTCGACGTGGCGGCCAGCACGAACACGCCTCGACCATGGGCCGCGGCGGTGTCGAGAAGCGGCTGCAGGGAACCGAATCCGAGATACGGCGAGGCGGTCACCGCATCGGCGGCCAGCGGTGAATCGCCGGCCCAGGCGTCGGCGTAGGCCGCCATCGTCGAGCCGATGTCGCCGCGTTTCGCGTCGGCCAGCACCAGCACGCCCGACGCCTGCAGCGCGCCGATCGTGCGCTCCAGCACCGCGAATCCCCGCGCGCCGAACGCCTCGAAGAACGCGACCTGCGGCTTGACCACGGCGAAATCGGCGAACGCGGCGACGCAGACGTCGCAGAACTTGGCGAGCCCGTCGCTGTCGATCGACAGGCCCCACGCGCGCAGAAGCTCCTTGTGCGGGTCGATGCCGGGGCATAGCGGTCCCGCGCCGCGATACCGCGTCGGCCAGCCGGCGACCGAACCCGCCCACCGCTACGGCCCCAGCGCGCTGTGCAGTTCCTGCAGCGACATCACGCCGATGTCGCCGCGGATGCCCGCCTCGATGCCCTGCACGGCCGCCGAGGCGCCCTGCACCGTCGTCACGCAGGGGATGTTCATCGCCACTGCAGCCGAACGGATCTCGTAGCCGTCGATGCGTGGGCCGGAGTTGCCGTACGGGGTGTTGATCACCATGTCGACCTCGCCCGCGCGTGATGAGGTCCACGGCCGACGATCGGCGGGCCGTGCCGTCGCCGGCTGCTCGAAGTGCTTGCGCACCTCGTCGCACGGGATGCCGTTGCGCCGCAGCATCTCCGCGGTGCCCGCGGTGGCCAGCACCCGGAAGCCCAAGGTCGGCCAGCCGTTTCACCGGGAACACCAGCGACCGCTTGTCCCGGTTGGCCACCGACACGAACACCGTGCCCTCGGCGGGCAGCGAACCGTACGCCGGCGGTCTGGCTCTTGGCGAACGCGCTGCCGAATGTCGTGGTCGATACCCATCACCTCGCCGGTCGACTTCATCTCCGGGCCGAGCAGCGAGTCGACCTGTGCACCGTCGGCCTTGCGGAACCGGTGGAACGGCAGCACGGCTTCCTTCACCGCGACGGGCGCGTTGCGCGCGGTGCGTCGGCGCCGTCGCCGGTCTTGGCCAGGATGCCTTCGTCGCGCAGCTGGGCGATTGTGGCGCCCAGCATGATCCGCGCGCACGCCTTGGCCAGCGGCACGGCGGTGGCCTTCGACACGAACGGCACGGTGCGGCTGGCGCGTGGGTTGGCCTCCAGCACGTAGAGCACGTCGTCCTTGAGCGCGTACTGCACGTTGAGCAGGCCGACCACCCCGATGCCGTGGGCGATCGCCTCGGTGGCGCGCCGCACCGACTCGATGTCGCTGCGGCCCAAGCGTGACCGGCGGCAGCGCGCACGCCGAGTCGCCGGAGTGGATGCCGGCCTCCTCGATGTGCTCCATGATGCCGCCGATGTACACCTCGGTGCCGTCGCACAGCGCGTCGACGTCGATCTCGATGGCGTCCTCGAGGAACCGGTCGACCAGCACGGGATGTTCGGGCGACAGCTCGGTGGCGCGGGTGATGTAGCCCTGCAGGGTCTCGTCGTCGTAGACGATCTCCATGCCGCGACCGCCCAGCACGTAGGACGGCCGCACCAGCACCGGGTAGCCGATGTCGGCGGCGATCCTGCGCGCCTGCTCGAAGCTGGTCGCCGTGCCGAACCGCGGCGCAGGCAGGCCCGCGGTCGGTCAGCACTTCGCCGAACGCGCCGCGGTCCTCGGCCAGGTCGATCGCCTTGGGGCTGGTGCCGACGATCGGCACGCCGGCCTTCTCGAGCCGTTCGGCCAGGCCGAGCGGCGTCTGCCCGCCGAGCTGCACGATGACGCCGACGACGCCGGGACCGCCCGTGCCCGAGGCGGATTCGGCGTAGTACACCTCGAGGACGTCCTCGAACGTCAGCGGCTCGAAGTACAGCCGGTCGGCGGTGTCGTAGTCGGTGGACACCGTCTCGGGGTTGCAGTTGACCATCACGGTCTCGAACCCGGCCGCGCTCAGCGTCGTCGCGGCGTGCACGCAGCTGTAGTCGAACTCGATGCCCTGCCCGATCCGGTTGGGCCGGAGCCGAGGATGAGCACCTTCGGCTTCTCCGCCTGCGGGGCGACCTCCGTCTCGGCGGCCGGGTCGAGTTCGTAGCTGCTGTAGTGGTAGGGCGTCTTGGCCTCGAACTCGGCCGCGCAGGTGTCGACGGTCTTGAAGACCGGGTGGATGCCGAGCCGCTGACGCAGCGCGCGCACGCCGACCTCGCCGGCCAATTCCGGTCGCAGCGCGGCGATCTGGCGGTCCGACAGGCCGTGGTGCTTGCTGCGCCGCAACAGCGCCTCGTCCAGCACGGGCGCGTCCAGCAGCTCCGAGCGCAGTGCGACGAGTCCGGCGATCTGCTCGACGAACCACGGGTCGACGCCCGAGGCCTCGCGCGACCTGTCTCGACGGTGGCGCCGAGGCGCAGCGCCAGTTCGATGTCGTAGAGCCGTCCGTCGGTGGGCGTCTTGAGGCCCTCCAGCAGCTCGTCGACGGGACACGTCGGGATCGGGGCGGTCCAGAACCCGGCGCGGTCGGTCTCCAGCGAGCGCATCACCTTGCCGAGCGCCTCGATGAAGTTGCGGCCCAACGACATCGCCTCGCCGACGCGACTTCATCGTGGTGGTCAGGGTGGGGTCCGCGCCGGGGAACTTCTCGAACGCGAACCGGGGCGCCTTGACCACGACGTAGTCCAGCGTCGGCTCGAAGCAGGCGGGCGTTTCCTTGGTGATGTCGTTGAGGATCTCGTCGAGCGTGTAGCCGATGGCCAGTTTGGCGGCGATCTTGGCGATCGGGAAGCCGGTGGCCTTGGACGCCAGCGCGCTGGACCGCGACACCCGCGGGTTCATCTCGATGACGATGAGGCGGCCGTCTTGCGGGTTGACCGCGAACTGGATGTTGCAGCCGCCGGTGTCGACGCCGACCTCGCGCAGGATCGCGATGCCGAGGTCGCGCATCTTCTGGTATTCGCGGTCGGTCAGCGTCATCGCCGGGGCGACGGTCACCGAGTCGCCGGTGTGCACGCCCATCGGGTCGACGTTCTCGATCGAGCACACCACGACCACGTTGTCGTGGCCGTCGCGCATCAGCTCGAGCTCGAATTCCTTCCAGCCGAAGATGGATTCCTCGATCAGCACGTTGGCGCTGGGCGAGGCGGCCAGCCCGTCGCCGGCCATCCGCTCGACGTCCTCGGCGGAATGCGCCATGCCCGAGCCGAGGCCGCCCATGGTGAACGACGGGCGGACGACGACCGGCAGCCCGAGCTCCTCGACGGTCTCACGGACCTCGTCCATGGTGAAACACACCCGGGAGCGCGCGGATCTCGCCGCCGACCTTGGCGACGATGTCCTTGAACCGCTGCCGGTCCTCGCCGCGCTGAATGGCCTCGAAGTCGGCGCCGATCAGTTCGACGCCGTAGCGTTCCAGCACGCCGTTCTCGTAGAGCGCGACGGCGGTGTTCAGCGCGGTCTGCCCGCCGAGGGTGGCCAGCAGCGCGTCGATCTTGTTGCCGCGCTCGGCTTGTTGGGCGATGACGCGCTCGACGAACGCGGGGTGATCGGCTCGACGTAGGTGTGGTCGGCGAACTCCGGGTCGGTCATGATGGTCGCCGGGTTGGAGTTGACCAGGCTCACCTGCAGCCCCTCGGCGCGCAGCACGCGGCAGGCCTGGGTGCCCGAATAGTCGAACTCGCAGGCCTGCCCGATGACGATCGGCCCGGAGCCGATCACCAGCACGTGGTTCAGGTCGGTGCGCCGCGGCACTACCTGCTCCTCCGGCGTCCCCGCGAGCTGACTGCGTGTCTGCACACGACACGCCGCGGAAATTCGTACAAAGCGCACGCTCGCGAGCAGTGAGTGAGCCATCTAGCGACCCTCCCCGCCATCAGGTCGACGAACTGGTCGAACAGGTATTCAGCGTCGTGCGGACCCGCCGCCGCCTCCGGGTGGTACTGCACCGAAAAGGCCCGGCCGTCAACCGAGTTTGATGCCCTCGACGACGCCGTCGTTGGCGCAGGTGTGGCTGACCTCGGCGAGTGCCGAACGGGGTGTCGAACCGCTCGCCCGCCTCACCCTCGAGTGCGAACCCGTGGTTCTGCGCGGTCACCGCGACCCGGCCGGTGGCGTGGTCGATGACCGGCACATTGATGCCGCGGTGCCCGAACACCATCTTGTAGGTCGACCGGCCCAGCGCCCTGCCGAGGATCTGGTTGCCGAAGCAGATGCCGAACAGCGGGATCCCGGCGCCGAGCACCTCTCGGGTGACGCCGACGATGTGGTCGGCGGTCGCCGGGTCGCCCGGCCCGTTGGACAGAAACACCCCGTCGGGCTTGAGTTCGGCGATCTGCTCGAACGTCACCGTCGACGGCAACACGTGGCTGCGGATGCCGCGCCTGGCGAAGTTGCGCGGCGTGTTGGTCTTGATGCCGAGGTCGATCGCGGCGACGGTGAACCGTTGCGGCCCATCGGGTTCCACGACGTAGGTGGCCTCGGTGCTGACCTCGCCCGCGAGGTTGGCGCCGAGCATCGATGGCTGGCTGCGGACCCTGGTGAGCAGCTCGTCCGGCGTCGGCCAGCGCTCACTCCGGAGAACACGCCTGCCTTCATCGAGCCGAGGCTGCGCAGGTGTCGCACCACCGCGCGGGTGTCGATGCCCGCGATGCCGACGATCTCCCTGGCGGACGAGTTCGTCGTCCGAGCGTGCCGGTGGCGCGCCAGTTCGAGGCCCGCGGCGACGGGTCGCGCACCGCGTAGCCCGCCACCCAGATCTTGTCGCCGCGGCTTTCGGCGTCCTCGTGGTTCCACCCGGTGTTGCCGATCTGCGGCGCCGTGGCCACCACGATCTGCCCGTGGTAGCTCGGGTCGGTGAGCGTTTCCTGGTAGCCGGACATGCCGGTGGAGAACACGGCCTCGCCCAGCGTCTGCCCGACGGCTCCGAACGGGGTGCCGGTGAAGATGCGGCCGTCCTCGAGCACCAGCACCGCCTTGTGGACGTCACGCCGCGCTCCTCCAGCCATCGCGCGTACTCGCGGCGATCGTCGGCGCGAAACCCGGTGTCGATCTCGGCCCCCGACGGCAACCGCCACCGGATGGCCAGGATGCCTTCGTGGGTCATCGCCTTGCCCGCGATGCCCTTCTCGGTGCGGATCGCGGCGATCGCGTCGTCAGGTATCCAGATCGGGCCGGCACCGGTGCGCTGCAACATGATTCCTTCGGGATAGCGGGTCAGCACGGCCTTGGCGCGGTAGCCGAGGTCGCCGACCGCGATGCGGTCCAGCCAGCTGGGCGCCAGCGTGCTGCCGACGTAGAGGCCCTTGGTCGCGGGGATCAGCGCCGGGCCGACGGTATCCGGCAGCGGCGGCAGCGTGCCAATCAATTGCGCCTGCCGCTGCGCGCGGCGCAGCCAGCCGCGCATCATCTGCCGGATCAGGAACGCGATCAGACCGCGAGCACCGCGGCCATGACCAGCGACGTGACGAGCGTTCCGGTGTTCATGCGAACCCCGCCCAAACGGACAAACGGGCGAGAAAGTGCGAGTTAAACGCGCCATTTCGTTGAATTCGACACTCACGCCGGGCTCTTCCCGTCCCGCGCGGTGACCTTGCCCCGCAGCAGCGTCAGGGTGACCGCCGCGGGCAACTCCATGGATTCGTAGGGCGTGTTGTCCGAGCGGCTGGCCAGCGCGGAACCCTCGACAGTCCAGGTGGCGTCGGGGTCGACGACGGTCAGGTTGGCCGGCTCGCCGATCTCCAGCGGGTCGGCCCTGATCCGGCAAACCGACTATGCGGGCAGGGTTTTCGCTCATCACCCGGGCGACGTCGCGCCACGTCAGCAAGCCGGGCCGCACCATCGTCTCGACGACCACCGACAGCGCGGTCTGCAGGCCGAGCATGCCGGGCCGGGCCGGCGGAGAACTCGCAGAACTTCTCGTGTTCGGCGTGCGGGGCATGGTCGGTGGCCACACAGTCGACCACCCCGTCGGCCAGCGCCTGGCGCAGCGCCTCGGCGTCGGACGGCCTCACGCAGCGGCGGGTTGACGCGGTTGCGGCCGTCGTAGGTGGCCAGCCGGCTGTCGTCGAGCAGCAGGTGGTGCGGCGTCACCTCGGCGGTGATCGAAATGCCTTGCGCCTTGGCCCATCTGATGATTTCGACGGTGCCGGCGGTGGATGCGTGGCAGATGTGCACCCGCGCGCCGGCGTCGCGGGCCAGCAGCGCGTCACGGGCGACGATGGATTCCTCGGCGGCGCGCGGCCAGCCGGCCAGGCCGAGCCGGGCGGCGTTGGGCCCTTCGTGAGCGACGGCGCCGACGGTCAGCCGCGGCTCTTCGGCGTGCTGCGCGATCAGGACGCCAAGCCCGGTGGCGTACTCGAGAGCGCGGCGCATGATCAGTGGGTCGTGCACGCAGATGCCGTCGTCGGAGAACATCCGCACCTGCCCGGCGCCGGCGGTCATCATGCCCATCTCGGTGAGCTGAGTTGCCTGCCAGTCCCATGGTGACCGCGCCGACCGGGTGCACGTCGACGAGGCCCGACCTGCTGGCCGCGGTGCCAGACATGGTCGGTGACGACGGGGCTGTCGGCGACCGGGTTGGTGTTGGCCATCGCGAACACCGCGGTGTAGCCGCCCAAAGCCGCTGCCGCCGAACCGGTTTCGATGTCCTCGGCGTACTCGCGGCCCGGCTCACGCAGGTGGGTGTGCAGGTCGACGAAGCCCGGAAGCAGGATCTGGTCGGTGGCGTCGACAACGTCGGCGTCGTCGGGGATGGACAGGTCCGCGCCGATGTCGGCGATCTGGCCGTCGGACGACCAGGACGTCGACCCGGTCACCCTCGCCGTACAGCCGCACCCCTCGAATCACGGTGCTCACGCGCTGATCGCCTCCTGCTCTGCGCCAACCAGCAAGTGGAACAGCACCGCCATCCGGACGTGCACACCGTTGGAAACCTGTTGCAGCACAGCCGATTGCGTCGAATCAGCGACCGAGAACGCGATCTCCATGCCGCGCACCATCGGGCCGGGGTGCAGCACCACCGCATTGCCGGGAAGCATCGCCTGCCGCTTCTCCGGACAGTCCGTAGAGCACCGAGTACTCCCGGGCCGACGGGAAGAAGCCGCCGTTCATCCGCTCGGCCTGCACCCGAAGCATCAGCACCGCGTCGGCGATGGGCAGTTCGGCGTCGAGGTCGTGCGACACGGTGACCGGCCAGTCGGCCGACGCCGACCGGCAGCAGCGTGGGCGGTGCGACGAGAACCACTTCGGCGCCGAGCGTGTCGAGCAGCAGCACGTTGGACCGCGCCACCCGGCTGTGCAGGACGTCGCCGACGATCACCACGCGCTTGCCCTCGATGCTGCCCAGCCGCTGCCGGATGGTCAGCGCATCGAGCAGCGCCTGGGTCGGATGTTCGTGGGTACCGTCGCCTGCGTTGATCACGGTCGGGCCGCCGTGCTCGGTAGCCGTCCACTCGGCGAGCTGCTGGGCCGCGCCCGACGCGGGGTGACGGATGATCAGCGCGTCGGCGCCGGCGGCCGCGAAGCGTCAAGGCGGTGTCGCGCAGCGATTCACCTTTGGACACAGAGGATCCCGACGCGCTGACGTTGATGACGTCGGCGCTCATCCACTTGCCCGCGACCTCGAACGACACCCGGGTGCGGGTGGAGTTCTCGTAGAACATCGTGATGATGGTGCGGCCGCGCAGGGTCGGCAGCTTCTTGACCTCGCGGCCGAGCAGCGCCTGGCTGAACCGGTCGGCGTCGTCGAGGATGGCCAGCGCTTCGTCGCGGGACAGGTCGGCGGCCGAGAGTAGGTGCTTCATCGTGCGGGCCCTCCGTGAGGTGCGATGGATACGCCGTCATGGCCGTCGTCCTCGGCGAGGCGCACCTTGACGTTCTCGCTGCGCGAGGTGGGCACGTTCTTGCCGACGTAGTCGGCGCGCAGCAGGCAGCTCGCGGTGACCGCGGTCGACGAGGACCGCCAGCTGCACGGCGCGGGGCCGGCCGATGTCGCGGAGTGCGTCCAGGGCCGAGCGGACCGGAGCGTCCGGTGTAGAGGACGTCGTCGACGAGGACGACCAGCGTGCTGTCGATGCCGCCCTCAGGGATCGAGGTGTCCTCCAGCGGCCGCGGCGGCTTGAAGTCGAGGTCGTCGCGGTAGAGCGTGATGTCCAGCGCCCCGTGCGGAACCGTGACGCCGGCAGAACTCCTTGATCTTGTCGGCCAGCCGGGCGGCCGAGGGTGACGCCCCGGGTCGGGATGCCGAGGAGGATGACGCGGGGCGCGTCGGGACCGTCGAGAGCGGTCTTTTCGATGATCTGATGGGCGATGCGGGAGATGGTCCGGCCGACGTCCGCTGCGGACATCAACTCCCGGTCGGTGCCTGAAGAGCCCACGAGTGCGACTCTGACCTCCTTCTCCGCCTCTCTGGACGGATCGTTAAAGGACGTCGAACTTCGGCGAGAGCTGGGCACCCGCCATCGGAGTGTCGATGTGCAACACCGTTGGGGCGCGTCGGGCGGTTAAACCGCGAGGCGCGCTCCCACCGGGCGACATGCGTACACGGTGTTGCCGTCGCAGCCGTCCGTGATATAGAGCGTGTCGTTGGCGCCGACCGAGATGGAATCGGAGAGGCCGCCAACATTCTGATCTGTAAGTGACCTGTCCGATCACGGTGTTCGCCGTGAGCGTCGATGACGCGTGACCGCCCTTCCTGGTCCGATGCGGTGGCGTAAACCCGCTTGCCGTCGGAACTCGTCGCGACGTCCCACGCGCTGGTAGTGATGGGGATTGTGGCGATCTCAGTGTTGTAGGTAGGGCTCCGTTGGACTGGAGACGTCGATCACCGACACCACGATCGTGGAGCCGACCACCCGGCCAAGCTACAGGTTGCCAGCCGAGCCGGGTGACGATGGATCTCCGCCCTGGAAGTAGCCAGCGTTGAAGATCGACTTCGACCGCAACGCGCCCAGTCACATAGGCTCGGGTGCCGTCCTTACTAATCGCAATCTGTCGCGAGTTGTCGAACTGTGAAGGTCCGACGTGGATTTCACCCACTTTGGACATCGATGCAGTGTCGTACACCGTGATGGCTTCGCCACCAGTGACGTAGAGCCGTCGCCCGTCCACGGGCTGACCGCCATATCGGAGCCGGCCAACGTCGTCCCGACAACAGACTTGCTGATTCCAGCATCGATTGCCCTGATGTAGCCATCAGTCGAAGAAACGTACAGACGGCTGCCGTCTGCTGCTCAGGATCACGTCGCTCACACTGTTGGGCACTTCGTAGTACTCGGGCTGCTGCACTGGAACCCGGTAGGTGCAACGACAAGCGGTATTGGTACTGGTGTCGATGGCCAGCACATTGTTGTTCTCGGGGTCGGTGACAAATACACGGTCGCCTTGTCGTGTGGCAACTATCGCTGGGCTGGCTGGCACGTACCAGCCGTTCATGTAGCTGACTGGAATGGTGTCGATGACCTGCTTGTAGGTGGGGCTTGTCGGATCGAGGTCAATCACCGACACATTGTTGGTGTATGAGTTGTAGTCACCGGTTGCAACGTAGGCCCGGTTCCCGACAGTGACAGTTGCCGAAGGGTTGGCAACCGAGACAGGCGTCGTCGCTCGCCGCGATTTCCGGCGGTGCCGGCGGCGTTAGCGAGATTGCCCGCACGGTCTTGTCGACCGCGTCGGTGATGTAGATGCGGGCGCCGTCTGGACGCCGTGGTGGATAGGGGTGAGCTCCTGACTTATCACCAGGGAATGCGAACCCATTTCCGGGTTGGGATCGATCGCGACAGTGCGCACAACGGTGTTCGTGCGCGTGTCGATCACCGACACCGTGTCGTCAGCATTGGCGACGTACGCCAGGCTGCCGTCGGGTGAGACCGAGACGCTGGACGGCTGCGGTCAACGCGCACCGGCGCCCCCATGACGGTGTTCGTGGATGCGTCGATCACCGACACTGTGCCGTCAGAGTTCGTCACATAAACCCGCGTTCCGTTTGAATTTGCCGCTACTGCCGTCGGGGCGGTACCCACCGGGAATCGTTGCTCGCACGGAGTTGGTTTCGAGGTCGATCATCGACACGGTGTTGCTGCCCGAGTTCGCGACATAGAGGCGAGCGCCGGTGAGCGCCATCGCGGTCGGACTCTGCCCGACCTGGAGAGGTTTGAATCACCTGCCTGCTCGACGAGGTAGCGACTTTGACACAGTGCCAGTTGCCTTTGTTGGCGACGTAGACGAGGTCGGGGTAGTCAGTGACCACCGCGGACGGTTGGTTGAAGCCGGAGAGCGTCGTTACCGCGCCGGGTTGTAACCAGATCGACGATGGACACGGTGTTATTGCTCTGATTGTTGACCCACGCATACGCCGTTCCGTCGAAGGCGACCGATGTCGGCGAGATCTCCCCACGGGGATAGTGGCCACTGGCGCGCCGTTCGGCACAGCGATGATCGTCATCGTGCCGTCGGCCTGATTCACGATCAGGCCCGGCGGTAGTTGAGGTCGACGCCCGCAGCCCCATTGCCGACTGCAGGCGCGAACTGGTTATCCACCGTGAGTTGCGCAGGCATGACCGGTACGGTCACCGGGACCGTGGTGCTGGTCTGGCCGTTGGTGACCCACGCGGTGAAATTGTCGGTGTCGGCTCCGCAGTTTGGTCAGCGGCCAACCGTGCCGCCTGCATCGGCCGGTATACGAACTCCCCTGCGGTGTGACTGTCACAGCTGCCATTCGCGGAGCGCTGATTACCGTGTAGGTCAGGCCGCTTGGGCCAACGGACCTGGCGGACCTTCACCGGTGAACGGATCGGCGCTCCTCACCGGTGACAGGATTCGGGTTCTGGGTGGGCGGGTTCGCCGACGGTAATACCGTGACGACAACCAACGTGCTCGTCGTCGACGCGTTCTTGGTGTCCGGTAGCACGAATAGTGAAGGTGTCGAAGTCCTCCCCGGCGCTCTGCGCCGCGGCGTCGCGAACCGCTTGGGTTGGGGTGTAGGTGTGGTGTGCCCGCGGCCGGATCAAGGTCACCGTCCCCTGGCCGGAGCCGTCCCGGTGCTGTAACTCAGCGAGTCACCGTCCCAGTCTTTGATATTCACGGCGCCGGAGATCGCGCCGGTGCTCGTGTTCGCATTGCCTGCACTGGGGTCGGCAAGCGCTACCGGTGCCGTATTGCCGCGTTGATAGTCGACGATGCGCACCGCTCGGTCAGCCAAGTCGGAAACAAGCAGCCCGCCATCACCACGCACCACAACTGCGTGGAGGTTGTTTTCGGGGACACCATCGAGCGTCATCACGCCGAACACGGTGCGGGTCTTGGTGTCAACGACGGAGACGCTGTCATCGCCGTTGGCGACGTAAGAGGTCGATCCGTCGGCTACTAAGTGCTACCCCTGCCGGCTTCGATCCCACGGCGATGGCCGCCCCATCGATGGCATTGGTCGCGGTGTTGACGACCGAAACACTGTTGGAATTCTGGTTCGTCACATAGATCCGCGTGCCGTCAGGGCTCACTGCGATCTGTTGCGGAGCGGAGCCCACCGAAATGGGGTCGACCGTGAGAATCGTCGACGGCATGTATCGATCAACGTGTTGGTCGAGGGCGTTGATAACCGACACCGTCCCAGCGCCTGAATTGGCCACATACACCCGCGGACCCATTCGCCGTCTGGACATAGGCGATTCCGCGCGGGTTGGCGCCCACGTTGCTGATCGTGGCGATCACCTTCGGCGTAGCCAGCGTCGTGTCGATCACCGACACGGACTTGGAGCCGTAATTGGTGACATACGCCCGTGTTCCGTCGGTGCTGAAGGTGACCGACTCCGGCTGTGTGCCCACCGTGATCGTGTTGACGACGATGTTGTCCGCCGTGCGATTACCGAAACGCTACCGCTGGTGCGGTTGGTCACATACACCTTCGACCCGTCGGGACTGGCCGCCACGCCGGTCGGCGCAGACCCACCGTGATCGGATTGCCGAGGGCCGCACCGGTGGTGGCATCGAGGACCGAGACCGTGTTGGTGCCCTGATTGGCCACATACGCGCGATTGCCGACGATCGCCACGCCGGAGGTTGGCTTGCGTACTGGCCGGTGTGTTGGAGTTTTCGAACACCCCCGGCAGCACCCCTACTTGCACAGTCACCGGCGTTGCGCCGCCCTGTCCGTCGCTGACGGTCACCGTGAACGATGTCGAAGTCCGGGCCAGCCGATATTCCGGCGGCCGTGCGCGCCGCTGCCGTCGGCTTGTAGGTGAATGCCCCGTGGTCTGGCTGACCGACACCGTCCCTCGCATCGGCGCCCCCGCACCCGATGCCGGCACCGTGTAGGTCAACGAGTTTCCGTCGGCATCCGGTGGCATCTCTCATTGCCTGTGATCTCGCCGGTTGTCTGATTCGGTATGCCCATCGAAGGCGAAGCGGTTGGCGCCGAATTCACCACCGCAGCAGCCAACATCAAACTCGACTGCGACGGATCAGCCACCTTCAGCGCCGACGCCTCATCGCCGACCAACGACTGCTGCGTCTGCCGCCGAAACGCCGCCAGGCCCAGCCAGCATCAGCGGCGAATCCCCGGCACGTCCGGAACATCGCCGTCGGCCGACGGCGACAATCCGGCCGCCGACAACAGCGTCGACGCCAGCGGCTTCACCTCCGAATCAGGCGCTGGCTGCACCTCAGGAATGTCCTGGGCTGTCGTTGACGTGGGACAGCGGCACGGATCGCGTCGACACGTCGACAACCGATCCCTCATTCGCCGGCGGCGCCGTCACCGGCTCCGACTTGGGCTGTACCGAAGCGGTCGTGTTCGTACCGGGCGCCTCCGCGGTGACATCGCTGCCGGACGGAGCACTCTCGCCCGTCCGCTCTTCGGCTTCTTCGGTGTTGACGCGGTCGCCGACGTGTCCGAACCCGACTTCTTGTCCTTGATCGTCGCGGCAGCGGGCTTCTTGCCGGTCCCGCTGCTGTAGCTGCCCTTCGCTACGCCGTCATCAGCAGTGCTGTCGTTGCCGTCCGTGGTCGACTCCGCGGCATCGTCGCCCGACGGCCCCGACGACTGGGAAGACCCGGCCGTGCTCGACGACGACGAAGAGGACGACCCATTCGACGAATCAGAGTTGGAGGACGAGGAGGAGCTCGACGAGGACGAGGAATCCGACGACGAATCGGATGAATTGGAGGAGTCGGTATCCGATGGCCCCGCCCAGGCCACCCCCGGCGTCGTCGCCACCGCAACTCCGACCCCCAAGGCCACAGCTAAGCCACCAACACGACCGATGTACCTGGCGTAACCCATCACGACCACCTCCCAGTCTGGACGCGAAACAGCAGCGTGAGCCGCAAGAACATCGTCAGCTCCACGGACATGTGAGGGATTAGGTAGTCGGCTACTCGATTCCTGAACGCACGGTGCGCTACGTGCGATGCCGCTGGGTACGCTGACGCCGATGAAGCTCGACACCAACCAGGCCTCCATCCGCGAAGCGATCGATGCCGGCCTGCTCGCGGGCGCGGTCACGCTCGTTTGGCGCTCCGGCGAGGTGCTGCAGGTCAACGAGCTCGGCCACCGCGACGTCGACGCCAACCTGCCGATGCAGCGCGACACGATTTTCCGCATCGCATCGATGACCAAGCCGGTGACCGTCGCCGCCGCGATGACCCTGGTCGACGAGGGCAAGCTGGCGCCTGACCGACCCGGTCGCGAAGTGGTTGCCCGAGCTGTCGGACATGCGGGTGCTCGACACACCGGGCGGCCCGCTGGACAAGACGCATCCGGCGCGCCGGCCGATCACCGTCGATGACCTGATGACCCACCGCAGCGGGCTCGCCTACTTCTTCTCTGTGACCGGCCCGTTGGCGAAGGCGTACTCGCGCATCTCGGCGCGGCAGAACCCGGACAGCTGGCTGGCCGAGGTGGCGGCGCTACCGCTTCAGCATCAACCCGGCGACAGGACTGACCTACAGCAACGCCACCGATGTGTTGGGCATCCTGCTTGAACGCATCGAAGGCAAGTCGCTTCAGGACGTCCTCGCTGAGCGGGTGCTGGGTCCACTGAACATGGCCGACACCGGATTCTTCGTGGCGTCCCGCAACCGCGGTCGCACGGCCACCATGTACAAGCTCGAGGACGACGACACGCTCAGCCACGACGCGATGGGGCCGCCGCCCATCACGCCGCCTCCGTTCTGCATGGGTGGCGCGAATCTCTTCTCGACCGCCGACGACTATCTGACGGTTCGCGCGGATGCTGTTGGCCGGCGGTGAAGTCGACGGCGTACGGGTGCTGTCCGAAGAGTCGGTGCGGTTGATGCGCAGCGACCGGCTGACGCGACGAGCAGAAGCGTCATCCATTTCTCGGCATGCCGTTCTGGATCGGCCGCGGTTTCGGCTTGAACCTTTCGGTGGTGACCGACCCGGCCCGATCCCGTCAGCTGTTCGGGCCTGGAGGTGTCGGCACGTTCAGCTGGCCGGGCGCCTACGGCACCTGGTGGCAGGCTGATCCGAGCGAAGATCTCATCCTGATCTATCTGATCCAGAACCTCCCGAACTTCGGCGCCGACGCGGCGGCCGCCGTGGCGGGCAACACCTCACTGCTGAAACTTCAGTCGACACAACCGAAGTTCGTGCGCCGCACCTATCAGGCGCTCGACATCTAGCGGCTACCCTGGCGCCCATGCCACAGCCGACCGTCCTGATCAGCGGAGCCGGAATCGCGGGGCCTGCACTGGCCTTCTGGCTGAACAGGAGTGGCTACCGGGTGACGATCGTCGAGCTCGCCGACGGCATCCGCCCAGGCGGACAAACCGTCGATCTGCGCGGTGCGGGCGGCGACGTGGTCGAGCGGATGGGCCTGCATCGATCAAGATGCAGGCAGCGCTCGCTCGATCAGCGGGGCGTCGCGTGGATCAAAGCCGATGGCAGCCGACGAGCCGATATGCCGGTCACGGCCTTCAACGGCAACGGTCTGGTGTCCAAGCTCGAGATCTTGCGCGGCGACTTGGTCGACGTGCTGTACCAGGCGACCAAGGATCAGGCCGAGTACCGCTTCGACACCCGCATCGAGAATCTCAACCAGAACGACGACGCGGTCGAGGCCACGCTGAGCCGACGGAGCGAATGCTCGTCTGCTGACCTCGTCGTCGGGTGCCGACGGACCGCATTCGGCGGTGCGCCGCTTGGTATTCGGGCCCGAGGAACAGTTCGTCAAGCCGCTCGGCGGGTACAACGCGTGGTTCACTGCACCCGACACCGTCGGGCTCGACGGCTGGTATGTGATGTATCAGGCGCCCGGCCTCAATGCGTCGATGCGACCGTCGCATGATCCAGCGCTGTGCAAGGCGGGGCTGGCCTTTCGCTCTGAGCCCGTCGCCTACGACCGCCGCAACACCGACGAGCAACGGGCCTTGCTGACAACGACATTTCGCGGGCGCGGGTTGGCAGTGCGACGCGTTGCTCGCGGCGGCGGCGAGGCGGACGACTTCTACTTCGACGCGTTCGCCCAGGTGCACATGCCGACGATCTCGCAGGGCCGGGTCACGCTCGTCGGCGACGCCGGATACTGCGCCTCACCGCTGAGCGGCATGGGCACCAGCCTCGCGCTGGTCGGCGCATACGTGTTGGCCGGCGAGCTCGGGCCCGCGCGATGCCCTCGATGCGAACAAGATCCAGGCGGCGCTGCCAGCGCTACGAATCGGTGATGCGGCCGTACATCGACCGATGCCAGGACCTGCCGAACGGCATCGACGGCTACCTGCCGAAGTCCGCGAGCGACATCGCCGTCACCGCCCAGGTGATGAAGTGGATGCAGCGCTGGCCGTTTCGCTCCGTTCGCCGAGAGAAAGTGGTTCACCACCGCCGACGCGATCGACCTACCGGAATACTGATCGTGAGACGGCATCTGACTCAGCACGACTCCTCGCACGGCGCACGTCGATTGCTCCGCGGCACTGAGCTTGGCCTCGGCGATGCGGTAGACACCATCGAGCGCGGCCTCGTCCACACCGACGTATTCGCTGACCACTTCTGGCGCGACGCCGGCGTCGCGTAATCGCAGCGCCAGCGAGTACGGCAGCGGAAGCTTGCGCAGGGCGCTCTCGTGGGAGCTCAGTTGATCGTCCACTTCACTAATCTGCACCGACCATCGGGTGACCGCTTGAGTAGCCCTCTACTCGATTTTTACGCGTACGGCACCTAACAGGGAGTCAGGCCGGAGTCGCCAACGCATGGCCGATCGCCCGCGCCAATTCGTTGCGATCGCGAGCACCCACCCGGCCGGCCGCACGGTAAAGGTGTCCCTCCACGGTGCGCACGGATAACTGAAGCCGTTCGGCGATCTCGCGGTTGGTCAGTCCACCGCCTGCCAGCATCACGACCTCGCGCATTCGACCGGTGAAGACCACAGGAGCCGCGGCCTCGCTCAGCGCGGGAGTGTGCACATCGCCGCACCGCCCGGCGACGTCGCGCGCCCGGTTCGTCGCAGTCTGCGCAGAGCCGCGCAGATTCGCCTCCCGGAAGGTGACCGACGCCTGCGCGGCCGCGTCAACCGCTGCCAGCAGATCGCCCATCTGCTCGTACGCGGCCGACACCGCCAACAGGCCGTCACCGTCACCGGCCGCCAACGCCGCTGCATGGTGCGGCGGCCGCAGGCGCACGCCGGCCGCCGACCACCCGAGACAAGCTCACCGAGCCTTGTGACCGTCGTCGTGTCCCTGAACCTCGTCGCCGTCTGCAGGCACAGCACCTCACGCGCCGGTTGCCCGCGCAACGCGGCGGACACCGCGGCGCTGCGCGCCTCACCGATGGCACGTCTCACTGCGCCGACGGCCGCCGAAACCCACGCTGTGGCTAGCATTTCCATCGGTTCCAGCCATCTCATCTCGGGTCGGCGAGCCGATGCCAACCTGGTGAGGCACTGCATCGCCGCGTCGGCCTGACCCCGCACGGCCAACGCGATCGCAAGGTCGACGTAATAGCGGCACAGCCAGCCCCCGAGGAACGCACAGCGGTGCGCCGACAACGCGTCGCGCAGCTGCCTGACGGCGAGGTCGACGCGTCCGCGACACAGGTTGACCGAACCGGCCATCATGGCGCCCCACCGATAGAGCGTCGGGCGGTAGGTCGTCTTCGTGGACGCCGCCGACCGGGTCTGCCGCGTCGGTCAATCCGAGTAGTTGCAGAGCGGAACTGTGCGCTTCGGCGAAGGCGAACCGAAGCAATCCCGTCGACGGGGACGTGACGCCGAGCGTGCGCGCGAACTCCGCTGTCGAGGCGAGGTCATCGACACGGCCCACCTCACCCGCCGCGATCATCTTCGCCGTCGCCGCAAGCATCGCCGACAAATCGTCGATGCCGGTGCACCGTAAGGCGGCGTCGGCGGCGGTCGCCGCCGCAGCGACGTCTCCCCACACGCGTCCAGGAAGGCGCGCGTCGCCGTCTGAGACCCGGGTGGTCCGCCGGAGCCTGCTCCAGGACCGCATACGCGTCGCAGGTCCGACCCTGCAAATAGAAATTCCTCGCGAGGCCGAGGGCCAGGGCACGCGGGCGTCATGCGGCGGATCATCCATGGCGAGAAGCGTTTCCGCTTCGTCGAGTTCCCCGGCCATCGTGTAGGCCTCGGCCCGCGCAAGCGATGCGCGCCAACCGCCCCCGGCTGCCGCCGCGGCGTGCGCGAACCGCTGCGCCAACGCGGTGTCGCCACTCCACAGCGCCGCCTCGCCGGCGCGCAGCATGTCCTGCGCCGTCACCGCGATGTCGGACTCGAGCTGCAAGGTGCCGCGCCGCAGGATGTGCCTGGCATCGCCGTGAGGTTCCAGCCGTGCCGCCACGGTCCCCCGCAGCCGCCGCAACCGAATGTGGCCGGCCCGCACACGTCGAACCTCCGCCGTAAAGCGGATGCGCCAGTCGCACAACGGGTTCGTCGCGACCGTCGACGACAATCAGGCCGCGATTCTCGGCCTGCTCCACCGGCTCGCTCCCGACAATGTCCACCAGCATCCGCAACGCCAGCGGCCCGGCGACCGATAGTAGGTCGACGGCATCGGCGACCGCGTCCGTCAGATCGCCCATCTGGTGTTCGATGAGCTCGCACACCGACGACGGGACAACGGAGCCGGCCAGCCATGTCCATGTCCCGTCGGTGCGATGGAGACGTCCGGCGCACATCCTGTTCGACGATGCGCCGCAGGAAGCTCACATTGCCGCGCGTCAGGCTCCACAGCCTGCGCTCGCTGACCGGATCCACCGAGCCGTCGAGCGCCGATTCGAGAAGAGTCGAACAGTCGGCCTTGCCGAGCGGCTGCAGGTCGAGACGCTGAAGCAGCCTGTCGCGCCACAGCGCCGAGACGGCGTCCGGAATCGCGCGCGCCGCCGCAGACGGTCAGGACCAGTCGTGCCAGTCGGCGGTCGACGAGTTGCGCCAACATGAACGCCGACGTGTCATCGAGCAGATGCGCGTCGTCGACCACGATGATGCACGGCCGCGAGCCCCGCGCCCTTGATGAGCTCGTTGACCACCCTGGCTGCGGCGTGCACCGGCTCGAAGACGTCCGCCGGCAGCCAGTTGACGAACGCACCGAGCGGAATGGCCCTGGCGGCGGAAGAACCCGACGCCCACCGCACATGAGCGCGCCACCGCATCGCTGACGCGGCTCCTCGTGAGCGAGCCGGCTCTTGCCGACTCCCAGACTTCCCGAAGATCACCACGCCCGCCGACGTGCCGGACTTCCCGGTCGCACCGGCGATCACGTCCAGCTCTTCGGCTCGGCCGATCAGCGGCCAGCCCCCCACTTCGGCCACGGTATTTAGTCTGGTCGGACCTGGTTTTGCTGACTACGGTGTCGACCCGAAGCATTAACCGAAGTCTTTTCCATGCACCTACAGCGGCGAGCGCTGCGGCGAGTTCGTGGCGGGACCGGATTTCGAGCTTGCAGTAAGCGTTGGACAGGTGCATCTCCACCGTTCTCAGCGTGACGAACAGCGATTGCGCAATCTCCTTATTGCTCGTTCCCCACGGCGGCGAGCTCAGCGACTCGCCGCTCACTCGCGGTCAGCGCGTCGGCACCCACTCCTGCCCGTCGGCGAGGACGGCCGCCTGCGGCGCGCACAGCTCTTCCTCGGCCCGATCGGCCAGCGGTGTGGCGCCACATCGATGCGCCAGCTCCATGCCGTCACGAAGAATGGGCCGCGCCGAGGGCGGCGTGCCCGTCGCTTCGCAACGCAGCGCCCAGATCGACGAAGGCTTGCGCCCGCCACAGCAAGGCGGGCGAATCGGCCAACGTGTCGACTGCCTGACGCAGCAGTTCCACTCCGCGCTCACCGCCCTCCAGCAGGGCCCGCGACCCGTAGCGCACCGCCCAGCCTGCGACGAGGCTGCGAGGTCGTCGCACCTTGCATCGCTTGTTCGGCGGCGGCGCGCGCGGCGGCGTCATCGCCGAGATTGCGCAGCACGGGAACAAGCGCCACGCAGGCTTCCGACATCCACGGCCAAAGCCCACGGCTCAACCGCATCCATCGCAACGCTTCCTCGGAGGTCCGAACGCGCGCGAACGTCATCGCCCGCCGCAGCGCGCGCAGCCGCCCCCGTGTCAGTAACGGCAACGTCGAGAACAGGTTTGGCACCAGTTCGCCCTCCATGCCGAATTCGGCGAGCAGGACTTCGGCTTCATCGGCACGGCCCTGGTCCGCCAGTGATTCGATTACCACGCCGAGACCCGGTGTCTTCGTGTAGTCGCTTGGTCACGAGGACTTCGCAAGCGGTGCGGGCACATCCAGCTTCGGCCCCCCGCAAGTCTCCCGGCGGCTGCGGGTCAGGCCACGTAGCCACAGCGCCCGGGAGAGCCACTGCAATGAGCCGTTGCGTTCGGCGTGGCGTGCCGCGCGAGACAGAATGTGCTCGGCAACCTCATAGCGCTCGGCTTCGATCAAGCAGATCGTGACGTTCGTCCGCCACAGCGGATGACCGCCCTGGCTGACCAACGCAGGATGGGCTGCCGCTTGTTCGGCCAAATCGCCTGCGACCGCGACCGGGCCGCCCTTCGAGTGCCCGGCGGGCCACGAAAGACCGCAGCAGGCACTCGGCCGCGGTGAGCGCCGGCAGGTCCGCGACCCGGTCGGCTTCGGCCTCGTAACGATCGGGCAAGTCGGGGTTCAGCAGGAGTGCACCCAGCCTCGCCGCATCGAGCTGCAGCGCAAGTTCGCGATCGTGCGGCCGGACCTCATCTGCGGCCCACTCATAGAGCGGAAGCTGCTCGCGTTGCCTTGGCCGGGTTGGGATGAGTCGTCCACGCGAGGGCAGTCATTGCGTGCGCGCGAACGAGCGGATCCGTCGCAGTCTCGCCCGCTTCCCGGAGATGGCCTGGCGCAGCCGAATCACCGAGCTCCGTGTTCGGCGTTGCCGAGCTCGAACAGCACCGACGGACGGTCGCGGGCGTCGGGTGAGTTCGCGCGAGTGCCCTGCGCAACGGTGCTCCGCCGCGGTGTCCGGGGCACCGCCGCCAATGCCGATCGTGCGGCCTCCTGCGGCATGGCGACGACGTTGCGGTCGCCGCTCGGCGGTGTGGCGATCAGATGAACCGCGATCGCACCCGGGTCGGCACGCTGATCCCCAGCAGCTTGGCCGCACGCGCGTGTAGATCGGCCCGTTCGGTGGCGGACAAATCGTTGTAGATCGCGGTTCGCACGATCGGATGGGCGAAGCGCAATGGCTCGCCACCGACGAGGACCGCGAGGTCGACCAATCGGGCGCCTAGCGTGCTCGCCGTCCGGACGTCCAACCCAGCCAGCTCCGCGCACATCGTGAGGTGGGCCTGCTCGCCCAGCACCGCGACCGCCCGCGCCAGCGCAGGGGCCTGCGGGTCGAGGCCGGCTGACCCGCAGCAGCACTGGCCGGGCCGCGATGCGTTCAGGCGCCAGCCGGTCGACCGCCCGTGGGTCGATCGCGTTGGCCGGGCGCGCCTCCCGGCGGAACTCGCCGAGCAGCTCCGAGAGCAGGAACGGGTTGCCACCGGTCGCCTCAGCGCACGCTACGGCACAACTCATCGCTGGCGTCGTCCCCGAGACTGTCCCGGACCAGGCGCGGGCGACTGCGGACTCCCCGAGCGGCCGGGGCCGAAGCACCGGCGCGGCGTGCCTCCAAGCATCAGCGATCCCAGGTCCTGCCGGTGCCGGTCGGCATCTGATCGCACGGTCAGTGCGACGACGACGGGCAGACCTGCGAGCCGGTGCGCCGAGGTGAAGTAGGAACCGCAGCGACGGCTCGTCGGCCCACTGCGCGTCGTCGATCGCCAGGAGCAGCGGGGCGCGTTCGGCGAGGTTCACCACCAGCCAGTACAGCCCGTGCAAGGTGGCGAACGCGACGTCACCGGTGTCCTCGGCCGCCGCACACCTCGGTGAACACCGGCTCGGCGAGCCGCGCCGCACCCGCCAACAGCCGATCGCGTTCCGCGGCCGTCAGCGCCGATCAGCGCGCCTTCGAGCAGTTGGCGAACGATCCCGAAGCCGAACCCCCGCTCCAGCTCCCCGCCGCGGGCGCAGCACGGTCATCCTTGCGCGCGCCGGCGCGATGGCGCAGCGCCTCCAGCAGCACCGTCTTCCCGATGCCTGCCGGCCCTCGATCAGCAGTACGCCGCCCGTGCCTGCGACCGCCTCGGCCAGCGCAGCATCGAGTGCGGCGAGATCGTCCTCGCGTTCGAACAGCAGCAGCTGCTCGCCTGAAGAAAAGACTTCGGCCGACTCTTCGGGCATCAACTCTGTCGCGGTCCCCCCGATCCGTTAGACCATCTCCTACATGAGAGCACCTCGGTGGTGAACCGGTCGTGAAATCCGCCGCGAGTCGTCGCACTATTCCCTCGACAACGCTGCGCCGCACGGCCGAGCAGACCGCTTCGCGAATCTCTCTGCTCTCTACGACCGACGTGACGTCCCGCCACCTGACCGGTTCGGGGATCCGGCGCCGGATGGAGCGCTGTCTCGAGGTCGGCGCAGGCGGACGGGTCGATCGCGCTATTCATGGAGCCGGCGGGTCGGCGTTCGGGGTCACGTGGTCGCAACTGACATCAACACCGACTGGATGCCGGACCCGCTGCCCGCCAACGTCAGAGCTCCGTTGTCACGACATCGGCATCGATCCGCTGCCCGACGCGGCCTTCGACGTGATCCATGCGAGGGCCGTCCTGACATTCGTTCCCGAGCGGCGCACGGCGCTGCGGCGGATGATCGCCGCGCTCAAACCCAGTGGATGGCTCCTGATCGAGGAGCTGTTGCCCCCAATCACCGAGGCCCGGGATCGGCCCGACGAGCCCGATGTGCGCTGGCGAGGAAGGCGGGACTGACGATCTTGGAGGTGGTTCGCCGCGGTGGCGGCGATCCGGTTCCCGCAAGAGCTGCCCTCTACCTAGGAGCCTCCGGCCTGGCCGACGTCGGCGCGGAGGGCTACTTCGTCCCGTATCGCACCGACGCGGTCGCTCGGACTTGCCAAGGGCCAACATCGACCAGCTCGACGGTGCGATCCTCGAGTGCAGGTTTGATGGACGCCGCGGAACTCGCAGCGCTATCGCGTGATTTTGGCAGCGGCCCGATTGTTTCTATCCCGCCTCGATGGCGCTGATTTCCGCGTGTGGGGACGACGGCAACTGGCATAACGTTCGAGCTCATGGACCATGGGGGAAGGTGCCAGAGCTGATGCGACGTGGATACCGGTCTCGCTCATCGTTTGGCGAATGTGCTTGCGTGCCTGGCGCTTGTGGTCGCGGGTTGCGGCACTGACACGGCGTCGCAGACCGGCTAGCAGCCTGACTCACGCTGCGGGTGGCGATGTTTCCGGCCGGCAGCCACGTCTCCCCGCGCATGCGGCCCTTGCGAAGGGCATCTTCGAACGCAATCGGGTCTGCGCGTCGAGGTTCGACCGAGGGCACCGACCTGCCGGTGTTCATGGCTGCACTGGCCAAGGGCCAGTACGACATCGTGATGAGCGTTCCCGACGCTTGTCATGATCGGCGCCGAGAAAGGCGTTGATCTGCAGATCATTTCGAGTCTGCAGCGCTCATCGGCGCAGCGGCCCAACGCCGTCTGGATCAGCAAGGATCCCGCGATCGAATCGCTGTGGGCAGCTCAAGGGCAAGACCGATCGCGGTGCCCTCACTGACCGGAATCATCATTGACGCGACGCGTGTACCTGTTGAGCCGAAAGCGGTGTGGCACGCAACGACGTCAAGTTCGTTCAGACACTCTGCTTCCGACAATGGGCGATCAGCTGGCGGCAGGCCGGGTCGATGCCGTCGTGACGTCAATCCCGTTCACCGATGCCATCGCGGCGCGAGGGTTTCGGATTCACGACGACGTCGTCGTGGATGCGGTGCGCGACGCGAGCGGAGGGACCGTCGAGACGGCGATGACGTCGGTGTGGACCGCGTCGCGTGCCTTCGGCCGCGAGCATGCCGACACCGTGTCCGCGTGGCGCAAATCATTGAGCGCCGCAATCGAATTCCTTGACGGCAATCCGGCCGAGGCACGCGCAGATGATGCAGGACTGGCTGAAGATCCCCGCCGCGAGTCCTTGACACCGGCCCCGCTGCCGGACTGGGACGTCGCGATCACCCCGCAGGAGCTGGCGCCCTACATCACGATTTCGAAAGCCGTCGGTCTCGACGCGCAGCGACCCCGATGTGAACGCGCTTGTGTGGCAAGGGTCGTGAACCTGATCCCTGTACGCGGTCGACATCGGTCGGCGTTCGGCTTCCGGCCGCCGACGGGCCACGACCGATCCTGCAGGACGTCTCGTTCGAGGTGCGCGCGGGCGAGATCATCGCGCATCGTCGGCCGATCCGGGGCCGGTAAGACGACGCTGCTTCGTGTCCTCGGTGGGCTACTCGAGGCCTCAAACTGGCACAGTGGTTTTCGACGGCAGACGTCGTGCGGCGGCCGCCAACCGGCGCGGTCATGGTGTTCCAGGACTACGGTAACGCGCTGTTGCCGTGGCGCACGGTTGCCCGCAACACCGGCCTCGGCCTGGAAGGCCGCGTGAGGCCGCGACGAACGTCGTCAAGCCGGGTGGCCGACGCCTTGAGCATGGTCGGCCTCGCCGATCGCAGTTCTGGATCATCCGTGGCGGCCGTCGGGCGGCATGGCGCAACGGGTGCAGATCGCCCGCGCCCTCACGCTGGAACCGAAGGTGCTGCTGATGGACGAACCTGTTCGGAGCACTGGACGCCATCACGCAAGGCCTCGCTGCAGGACGTCCTGCTGAGCGTCCAGCAGGAGACCACAGGCAACCGTGGTGTTCATCACCCATGATCCTCGACGAGGCGATCTACCTCAGCGACCGGGTGCTGGTGATCAGCGGCAGCGGCCGGGCACCATCACCGTGTGGCGGTCGACACCGAACTGCCACGCCCGCGTGACCAATTGGCGACTCGCGAGCTGCCCCCGGCTACCTCCAGGTCCGCCATCTTCCTGGGCCGAGCCCTGCGAGCCGCGGATGGCTAGCCGGCTGGTGGGATTCGTCGTGCCGGTATCGCCGCTGGCGGCGAGCTGGCAGGCGCTCGAAGACGGTGGGCTTGCTCGCACTATCGTGTGCCTGCCATCGCCGCGCGAAGTGCTGGCCGCTGCTGGTGGATCTGGCGACGCGCTGGCGAACTCGTCGACAGCGTCGCGCGCACGCTCGGTGTCGCGGTCGTGGCGGCGGCCATCAGCGTGGCGCTCGGCGCTGCGCTCCGGGTTGGCCATCGGACTGATAGCGGCGATGACGGCGCTATTCGATGGCGTCGGTCGATTGCCTGCGCACGATTCCAGCCGTTGCGCTGGTGCCGATCGCGGTGCTGACCGTTCGGGCCGGTTCGGACGGCCGAGGTCGCGCTCGCCACGTACGCCGCGCTGCGGCCGATCGTGCTGCACACCGCCGGCGGTGTGCGCGGCGGTGCACCCCGGCAGTACGACGTCGCCAGGATGCTGCGCCTCGGGCCAGTGGCCACCGTGCTGAAGATCGTCGTCCCTGCCGCGGTTCCGGCATGGCTCGTCGGCGCGCGGATGGCCGTGATCATCGCGCTTCTCGGTCTCGATCGTCGCCGAGATGATGATGTCGTCCGCGCGGTCTCGGCGGCGGCCTCACCGAGTCGATGCACGCGCTGGCGCCGGCACGCATGTGGGCCTACGCCGTGGTCTGCGGAGTCCTTGGCGTGCTGCTCAACGCGGACTGCGGCGCGCCGTGGGCCTCGCGCTTCCCGGCGCACCCGCGCAGTCGCTGGGAGATCGGCCGACGCCGACACCGCCGCATCACGGCGCTACGCGGCCTGCTGCCCATCGCCGCACTGCTGATCGTGTGGCAATTGACGACATCCGATGACCTCGCTGTCGTTTCCACCGCCGGACGAATGGCTCGAAGGCCAGTAGCACGGATGCATACCGACGGCGTGCTGGCCCCGGCTGTCCTGCATACCCTCGGCACCTATGCGTTCGGCCTGGCGTGCGCGGTCGTGATCGGGGGCGCCGTAGGCACCGCGATCGGCTTCAGTCCCGACTGATCGATCGCGCGCTCACGCCGACAATCGATTTCATCGCCGCGATGCCTGGCGCGGCGCTGGTTCCCGTCGCTGTGTTGCTGCTCCGGTCCGGGTCAGCTCAGCGGCGTGGTGGCGGTGGCGTTGATCGTGTCATGGCCGATCCTGCTGAACACCGCGACGGCCGTGCGGTCAATACCTCGCGGTCCGGCTGGAGATGTCGCGGACGATCGGACTTTCGCGGGCGCAGCGGTGGGGCAAGGTGATCGTGCCGTCGCTGATTCCGGGAGCGATGCTGGGCGCGCGCGGTCGCGGCGTCGCTGGCGGTGATCATCACCCTGCTCGCTCGACATCTTCGGCGCGGGCACAGGTCTCGGGCGCTTGTTGGTGGAGAGCCAGCAGCGCTTCGACGCATCGGCGGCGTGGGGGCTGCTCGCTCATCGTCGGCCTCTTCGGCTATGCTGATGAGCCTGGCCCTTTCGTGGCTGGAGCGCCGGATCGCCCTTGGCGGACCGCGAGTCGACCTCGCGCGTCAGCATGCGTAGTCGATCAGCGCAGATCACCGCCGCGGCAACATCTTTGCCAACTCCTCGCGGTCACCCGCACCTGTTTTCATCATCGCTCGATAGACATGGCCCTCGATGGTGCGAACGGAAAGCGTCAGCCGCTCGGCGATTGCTCGGGCCGATTGCCCGCGACCAATCAACATTACGATCTCGCGCTCGCGGGTCGGTCAACGGCGATCGACTCGACGCTTTCTGGAAGCGCCGGCGTTACTCATCGCCAGCTACTTGCCGTGCCAGCTCGTGGGCACGGGCAGAACTGGTTAGTGATGCTCCTTGAGGTTCTGGCTACGGTAGGCCAGCGCGGCATGGGCCGCTGCGCCAGCCGCGGCGATCAGATCGCCCATCTGCTGGAAAGCCTCTGATACAGCGGTGAGTTCCGCGGCGTTGCCGGCCTGCATAGCATCGGCGAACCGCGCCGCAAAGGCGTGCCCGTGGTCCCTCCACGATCTGACAAAGTTGGTGCAACCGGCCGGCACTGGAACTGTCACGGCGAACTGGGTGGCAGTCTGCAAGCACATCACTTCCGCCGCGAATTGGCCATTGGCCCTGGCGGTTTGCGCCGCCGACAACGTCGCCCGGACCGCCTCACTGACCGCACCTTGCGAGGCACTCAACCACGCCTGCGCGACCGCTAGTTCGTGGTCCAGATATCGCCAACCTGGATGGCGCCGCGCTTCAAGCCAGGTAAGCCGTGCCCGGTCGATGTCCGTCAGATCGCTAGCGACCACTTTGGCCAAGCACCGCGTCCGCTTCCTCGCCACGACTCAGCGACGACAAGACGTATGCGCGGATGACGCCTCGATTCCGGTGTCCCCCCACCAGCGCGAACCGCTGGCGTCGGCCAGTCGATCGGCGAGCGCCAGATCGCGTAGCCAGACGGCGCCTCGGGCCGCGCTGACAAGCAGGCCTGCGTCGGGCTCGAGGTCGGAGTCGAGACTCCAGGGCGGCACGACGCACCACAACTCGCACGTCGTCTCGATCTTCGGACGCGGCAAGTTCGGCGGCGACCAATCCACGCAGCCGCCGAATCCTGCGTTCGGACGGCAGAGCGCTTCCGGCGAACCGCGCCATGAAGCGGGTGCGCCACCCGCGCTCCCACGCGCCGTCCGTCGACCTTGTTCAGGTTGATGAGACCGCGGGTCTCGGCTTCCTCGACAGCTTCGGCATCAGTGATCCTGCGCAACGACTCCAGGCCGATCGGCTCACCGATTGCCAGGACATCCACCACATCGCTGACCGATTGGGGGAGTATTCGAGGTGGGTCTTGCCGTCGCTGCCGAAAAGCCGGATCGGCGAGTTGATCGCCGACACCGTCAGCGCGGTCGTCGTCTCCTCCGCCTGCGGCTGCGGCGCCACCGGCGACGACGGGGCCTGTGCGGGTGGCGAACTCGGAGCATCCAGCCAACGCCAGGACGCACGCCGACGATGCGAACTACTGCATGCACCGCGACAGCACCCGGCCGAACTGCAGAAGGCGTTGCATCTGGGCCAGGCCGCCGTTGTCGACGGACTTGTAGTAGCGAAACGACTCGCAGTAGATGTCGGTCTCGGTGGCCGACTTCTGCCGCGACCGCGTGACGAGCTGGGTGTACATCCGCAGCCGCACTTCGGATAGCCGCCGTGAGTCGTCGCTGAGCACCTCGTACTCCGCGGTGAGCACATGGTCGGTGATCGTCGACAGCAGGATGGTTCGGACGGATGCGTTCAGCACGCGTCGTTCGCGATCGTCCGCCGTGGACAGCTCGTCGTCGGCGCGCCACATGATCAAGACGCCGGCCGTCGGTGAGCACGACCTCCTGCCAGATCGCCTCGCCCCACGACTCCTCGGTCGATCCGCGCGACATGATGAAGGACTTGATCGCGGAAAGGTCGATGACCGAACGCAGTTGGTCCAGCGCCAGCTCGGGATCACGCAGGTACACCTTGGCCGCCTCCTCGACGCTGGAGTACGGCGCCCAGTCCTGCGGAATGCCCATTGCGCTCCTAGCTGCTGCTCTCTCGGCCACCCCGCATCGCCGCCGAGCGCCGCCCGGATCTGTGGCGTCACCAGCATCACCTGACCCAGCACACCGTTGACGAAACCCGGTGAGTCGTCGGTGGACAACTGCTTGGCCAGCTCCACGGCTTCGTCGACGGCGACCGGTTCGGGGACGTCGTCGGCGTGCAGCAGCTCCCACACCGCCACTCGCAGGATCGCCCTGTCGACGGCGGGCAGCCTGTCCAGCGTCCAGCCCTGCAGGTGGGCCGAGATGAGGTCGTCGATGTGCGCGGCGTTCTCGGTCACGCCGCGTGCCACCGTCACCGTGTACGCGTTGAGCGGCGAGACGTCGGATTCCTTCTCCGCCAAGGCATTTCGTGCTTCGGCGACTTCGGCGGCGGTCGATCCCCGCGCCTCGGCCTCGAACAGCAGGTCGACGGCGCGTTTGCGGGCCTGGTGCCGGCCGCGATCGCCTCGACGATCAGGCATTCACCCGGCCCAGATAGCTACCGTCGCGGGAGTCGACCTTCAGCTTGTCGCCGGTGTTGATGAACAGCGGCACCTGGATCTCGGCACCGGTCTCGACGGTGGCCGGCTTGGTGCCCGCGCTGGACCGGTCGCCCTGCAGGCCGGGCTCGGTGTGGGTGACCTCGAGTTCGACGGTCACCGGCAGCTCGAGGTACAGGGCGCGCGCCGTCGTGGAACGCGATCTGCACCGGCATGCTCTCCAGCAGGTAATCTGGCGGCGTCGCCGACCAGCGACTCGGGCAGCGGGTGCTGCTCGTAGTCCTCGGAGTCCATGAACACGAAGTCCGACCCGTCGCGGTAGAGGTAGGTCGCGTCGCGCCGGTCGACGGTCGCGGTCTCGACCTTCACGCCGGCGTTGTAGGTCTTGTCGACGACCTTGCCGGACAGCACGTTCTTCAGCTTGGTCCGCACGAAGGCCGGTCCCTTGCCGGGCTTGACGTGCTGGAACTCGATGATCTGCCACAGCTGGCCGTCGATCTGCAGGACGAGCCCGTTCTTGAAGTCGGCGGTCGTTGCCACTTTCGGTTGTTCTCCTCTAGAGGATCGCCAGTGACCTTAGGGACGAAGGAGACTATCCGGTTACTGGTTTCGACGCTGCTGGTTTGCCGCGATCATCACTAACATAGCGCACAGGCTAGCGCTCTATGCCAAAATAACGGGTAGCGCGGACAGAGACCCCCACCACCCCCACCGACCTGAAGCTGAGCTGCTCGAATCGTGGACGCTCAACCCTCGACATCCGTAGGCAAGTCCGACTCTCACGGTGGCAAAAGCCACCCGGCCACGTCTGGGCCTGGCTGCGCTGGCGTGCAGCAGAATCGCGACGTCCTGCCGAACTGACCCGCGACGACGGTGCAGGCCCACATCGCCGGCATGCTGAGCGCCGGGTCCGAGCCCAACACCGCCCGGCTGCGGCTGGCGCGCTCTGCGCGCCTTCACCCGCTGGCTTGAAGCCGACGGCGAGATCGACGACGACCCGCTGACTGGGCGATGCGCCCGCCGAAGTCCTCAACCACCAGAGTCACGACGTCGCTGACCGACGACGCAGCCTGCGGCTGCTGCTCAAGTCCTGCCAGCGAGCCGACTGCGGGACCGCCGCGACGAGGCGCATCGTCCGGCTGCTGGCCGAGACCGGGCTGCGCGCAGGCCGAGGTCATCGACCTGCAGAACCACCGGCGTCGAGCCTGCCCCGCGGGCTGGTCACCGTCCGCCGCGGCAAGGGCGGCAAGGGGCAGCGTCGCCCCGATCGAGCCGCCACACCGCCGCCGCGCTCGACCGCTACCTACGCGCGCCACGCCGCAGCCACCGGCGGGCCGACAGCTCCGGCGCTGTGGCTCGGGGTGGGCGGCAAGGGATTCGGTTTGTCACGGGCTCAGCGACGACCCTGCGGACCGCGCCCGCCACCGCCGGCATCGACGGCTGCCATCTGCACCCGATGCGGCACACCGCCGCCACCCGCTGGCTGCGGGCCGGCGGCTCTGAGGGCGGCCTGATGAGCATCGCAGGCTGGTCCACGCGGTCGATGCATCGACCGATAACGTTGGCGTCAGCCGCCGAGCGGGCTGCCGGACGCGGCTTACGCCGCCTCGGGTTGGGGAGTTGTGAGCGACTGGAAAAAACTGGATCTGACGAATCTCGGCTACCGGGAAGCGCACAACCTTCACGACACCTGACTGTCGAAGCGGTGATCTTTCAGAAGTTCTTCGCAAACCAGGGACCTTGCTCGGATACGGACGGAGGCCGCGAGCAGCTCCGGTGCTGTTCCGGTGCCCCAAAGGCCACCTTATTAGAGACTTGCGGTCCTCGACAGGACCACCACGGCCAGCTTGCTTCGCTCACTCGAAGAGTTCGAGTCTGGCGACTGCAACAAGATTGGCCCGCAACGCAACACCGTTCAAAAAGGCCGGAATCGGCGCTCTCTGCCCCGGATTCATTCAACGATGGCCGCGTATCACCTTGCACGCCCCAAGAAGCGGTGCAAATACAGCGGCACGTTCACAAAGGCGCGAGGCTGCTCGAATTTTTCACCTTTGGCGCGGTTCGTGCTCCCTACCCGCCGGGCGACACGCCGAACATCAGGTTGCACCCCTTGACGGGTGCGTGAGCTTGTACGCTTAGCGTGAAGTCGGCCAGGCGGCGACTCCACCCGCCTGTACGCGCTTCATGCCGGTTCTCAGCGGGCCGCTCCCTAGGAGCAGTGTGCCCGTTGAACGAAACCGAGAAGCGACTACTAGCCCAGTTTCTGGCTCATAAACCCGGCTGAGACGAAGGATCGGTCAGCCCAGGAACGGCCAACGGCCGCAGGGCATCAGCCACAGCCGACTGAAGGTAGACCCAGAGGGGATTCTGCCGCCCGCAGAGCGGGCGAAAGCGAGCCGAGAGCGAACGAAAGGCGCACTTCGCTCGCATGGCGTTGAAATCCGCACAGGCGACGCCGACGTGCGAAAGAGGCGCGGGAACTCGCCGATCAGTTCGAACGCGAAGCCGCCGCAGCCGAGAGTGCTCTGGGCGGTGGTGGCGATGGTGCCTCGATTTCGCGCTAGGCGGCGGCCCCACCCCCAGGCCGCCCGCCGCCATCTCCACCAAAAAGACACCGCCGAGCACCACCAGGGCGGCAGGTTGCATGCAGTCTAACGGCTCCGGCCGACAGCGGTGGGCGGCGGCCAGCCGGATCCGGAATGTCTCTTGGCAGCTACGCCCTTCAAAGGCTGGCCGGTGCCGATCTTTACCGGTGCTGCCGCTTTCGTTGCCCTGGTCCAAGCACCCCCGCTTCAAGCGCCTGCTTCATCACGCGACGTGTGACCCCGATTCGATCGAGAAGCACCGGTACCACCACCCGTACCGACAACATCGGAGTGCGCCCGCCGCTGGCATGGCGGTGCTGATTAATGACCCCGCGCAACGGCGGGAAGCGGGCGACAGCGCGGTTGTTCATGGAACACGGGCCGATGCCCGAGACATGGTGCGTGTGAAACGGGTTCGGGTGGTCGACACCTTGTGGTTTGTGGTCTGACAGATCGACCTGGTGGGCAAGTCAGCAGGGATTACCCTGGGATCGACGTGAAACACGGCGGGACCGGGTTCGTGGGTAGTCCCGCCATCGGTGCACCACCGGTGCCGGTACGAGTGGCTGACCCCGCCCCCTGGGCGGCCCCGCGCTGGCCCCGGAGTGGCTGCTGGCCCTGTGCCGCCGTCCGGTTTATGTCCCGGCACCGGTCACCGGGACCGCAAGCGGCACAGGGCAATACAGCCTGCAATGCCTGCTTAGGCGGATCGAGTCGCGATCGAGGGACAGCGCAACGTCACGGTGTTCGGGGCGATGCGCGATGCGCTCAAACAGGGCGATCTGGACGCCTGGGAGGACGTGCTGACCGGTGCCGCGCTCGCGACTGGCGCTGGGCCACGCCGAAGTGATGATCATCCGGGTAACGCACGACGAGGGGCACCATGACCGACGCTCGGTTTCCGATTACTGGATGCACGACGCCCGTATCCAAGGGCTGTCCGGGGATCACTTCCGGGCGTTGATGCACGCGCTGGCGTGGTGCGCGGCGAACCGCACGGACGGCCTCATCCGCACCGAGAACTCCATCGCTGATTCGGCTGACCGGGGTGGCGCGGTATACGCGCCTCGCGGCTGCCGGGCTATGTGGGTCGAATTGGACGACGGGCTGGCTGATCGCCGTCTACCTGGCAACGCAGACCAGCCGCGCGCGCAGTTCGAGGGCAACGACCGGACGCGCGCGGCGGACCGCGAACGCAAAGCGAAGCAACGCGCCGAACGCGCCGAAAGATTCGCGGCAGCTCAGCAGGGTGTCCATACGGACGTCCTGCCGGATGTCCGGTCGGAACGTATAGGCAGGCAGGCAGGAAGGCATGTTTTTAGCAACCCGACCAACTACGTAAATAGCGAACCGCGAACTTTCGACGACGAACCGCCCGACGACGATGAACCGCCGCCCGAGGAACCGGAACTGGCGCAGCAAGGAACTGAGCGCGTCGCCGCGCGAGAGTTTCTGAGGAATACCGCCCGCGTGCTCACGAGGACGTCGACCTGCCGTGACTACGACGCCGCGATCCGGCGCAACACCGATCCGGATGTGGGGCCGATGACCGGCGACCGGCTCGACTCGCGATGGGTCCGCACCGTGTACGCCGCTTGCCGGTGCCGTCGCGGGATACCTCTGTGCGTTCTGCCGAAGCATGGGCGTCGGCCTGCCCCGCCGACAGCACAGGTACCGCGTGGCACCCTGGAACGCCCTGAGTCCACCGCGGCGGGCTGTGCTTGGGAGAGCCGATTGAGTTCAGCTCCGGGCTGGTCCAGCCGAAGGAGAAACCAGAACCATGACCGGAGGGACGAACGATGTATGACGCGCTGACGATTCTTCAAACAGCGAGGGTGAACCGCCCCTACAGAAACGCGCTCGGAAGCTGACGGCAGTATGTCCAGGCCGCAGCGCGACGCGCTGGTAAAGCTCGAGGCGCAGCGCGCCCCGTGCACTGGCCAACCTCGCCGCTGAACACTGATGTGACCAGCAATACGTAACTGAACGAAGTACAACGAGAT
>ERZ1370068.4872-contig-3922_pt1 | contig 68579 bp, 123 predicted proteins | sample MGYA00561227_ERZ1370068 | MGnify/ENA primary metagenome ERZ1370068 (study PRJEB38410, sample SAMEA6850437) | metagenome | study: Metagenomic assessment of the ecological functions of the soil: analysis of the soil microbiota associated with the... | reverse complement strand
GCTCGAGCACGATGAGTCCGTTCGCGAAGCGATCGCAACAGGCGGCAGCGTGTGCCCGGGAACGACCCGGATTGATTCGCAAAGTCTACGGGTTCGCTCTGAAGCCCGACAGGATTTTTTTGTTGCGCGCAGGCGTTGACGATTTGGTTGCGCGGGTTCTGGCAAGAAGGTATTTCGACTATTGGGAATCGGGGATGGACCTCCATCTGCGCGACGACATGTACTAGAAGAAGAGTGCATCGCATTGACGCAGGGCGTCCGCATTGATTAGATCGTAGACTTTGGATCATGGTTTGAGAACTGAAGACCGTGGAAGCGGAAAACGAACAAGGGCCAGAGACGGCAACGATTGACCACCTCCCGCTGCGCCTCTTGCCGACACGCCTGCTTCAATAGCAATTCATCGCGCGCTGAGGCGCTTGCTTCGGAAAGCGGGTGAAGAAGTTTGTGGCCTTGGCGCCGGAACTAAGTGCGGACGCAAATCCGAAAACGATCCATGATGTTCGCGTTTGGAGCCGGCGCTTGCAACAAGCGATCAGCGCGTTTTTCCCGCAAGCCGCGCCCAGGCAAGGTGCGGCGATTGAGACGGGACGCCTCGACGGATTCGGCGCGCGCTCGGCGAATGGCGTAACTGCGATGTGTTGCTCGAAAATCGTTGCGAAGCAACAACGGCGCACGCGGAGTGAGGCCAAGCGGCGGGCCTGGGGTTTCGTGCGCGAGACTACCTGCTCCAGAAGCGCAGTAAGCGAAGTCGCCCGCGGGAGAAAAAACTGCTGCGTCGGGATTCTGGGAAATTACGCGGCGGTGGCGCAGAAGCTGATCGATCGACCACCCGACGAAAGCCCCGAGATCCTGATGCAGCGGCTTTGCGATAGCGTTCAGGAAGCATGGACCCAGTGGCAATCTGCCTGCACCCGCGCGCAGGAAACTCGCGCGGTGAACGACCTGCACGCGTTTCGTATCGCCACCAAAGATCTACGGTATCGGACAGAGCGCTGCTTTACGATATCGGTCACAGACAACTGAAGGGGCAGCTCAAATGGCTGGCAGATTTGCAAGATGCCATTGGCGTCTGGCACGACCGCCAAGTGCTTGATCAAGGGATTGCCGCAGCTGTCGTCGCGTGCGGAAATTTTGCTGAACGAGCTGCAATCAGCGCGCATACTCTTGGCGGAACTGGGCAAAAGGATCGCAGTCGCCAGGGTGCAGCAGTGGATAAAATATTCCGCTTGGCAACTAATTACCCTGGACGTCAACCGATGGAGAGCTGGAACGTAAACCCGCCCACGCCTGACTCCTCACCTCTCACGTAAGGGTGAATGGTTGGAGGTAAGGGGCAAAGAGAAAGCGAGGTGCAAAAGTGAACAACAAAAGAGATTAAAAACCTGATCAAGAAACGCGCAAGCTGGCCAAGCCTTTCCGCGTAACCGACGACACGCTTTCGCCTCAAGGACATCGACAGGAGACAAGTCCACTGGAGGCATCAGTGGCTTCGATGAGCGAGTTGGTGAGCGACCTAAGTCAGGAAATTGCCGCTGCCATTCGCGCCTTGACCGTTGGTCAGGCGCGCGCGCGGCCGAATAAGTAACGAATTATCTGGTCTTAGTCGCCATTGACTGCGGCCACCTTGCCTGGGAGCTTCGCATTAGCTGGATAGGCATGGCGACAGTCAGACAGGGAACTGAACTAAGGAACGCGAGGATGGAAGAACAAGGTGTCAGCTAATCCGCGAGCGCGACAGCTCCTTCCCGATACTGGATTGGTTGTTCGGTTATCAGAAGGAGTGGTTGCGGTGGGACCTGATCGCCGGCTTGATAGCGGCCGCTGTCGTGATTCCGAAGGCGATGGCCTACGCCACGATCGCCGGGCTGCCGGTGCAAGTGGGGCTCTACACGGCGCTGGTGCCGATGGCGATCTACGCAGTGGTCGGGACGTCTCGGCCGCTCAGCGTGAGCACCACCACGACGCTGGCCATCCTGGCGGCGGCCCAACTCAGCCAATTTGCCCCGGATGGCGATCCGGCGTCCTTGATGAGAGCTTCGGCAACGTTGACTCTACTGGTGGGAGCCATCCTCTTGCTGGCTTCGCTCCTGCGGTTGGGCTTCATCGCCAACTTCATTTCGGAACCGGTGTTGATCGGCTTCAAGGCGGGGATCGCGATCGTCATCGTGCTGGACCAGGTCCCCAAGCTGCTGGGCATCCATTTCCCCAAGGGCACCTTTATCCACAATCTGCTTGCGATCGTTCAAACCATTCCTGACACGTCGCTGCCAACCCTAGCTGTCGGGATAGTCATGATCCTCCTGTTGATTGGACTCGAGCACTTCTTCCCGCGGGCGCCGGCGCCGCTGATCGTGGTGGCCATCGCGATCGCCAGCGTGCGCCTGTTCGGATTGCAGGCCCATGGTGTGGAAACAGTCGGCGAGATTCCCCGCGGCCTGCCGTCCTTCACCTTCCCGGACTTCTCACTCGTCGCGCAGCTCTGGCCCGGGGCCCTGGGCATCGCGCTGATGAGTTTCACCGAGACGATCGCGGCAGGGCGCGCCTTCGCGACGAGCGAGGAGCCGCATCTCCGGCCGAACCAGGAGTTGGCGGCGACCGGACTTGCGAATGCGGGCGGCGCGCTCCTGGGCGCCATGCCATCGGGCGGCGGCACCTCGCAGACCGCGGTCAACCGTCTTGCGGGTGCGCGCACGCAGTTGGCGGAGCTCGTCACGGCGGCGGTCGGCGCTGCTGACGACTGCTCTTCCTCGCCCCCTCATCGGGTTGATGCCGCAAGCTACCCTTGCGGCCGTGGTCATCGTCTACTCGATCGGGTTGATCAATCCGGCGGACTTTCGCCACATTCTCGAGATCCGACGAACAGAGTTCCTCTGGGCCCTGACCGCTCTCGCTGGTGTGGTGCTCCTGGGGACCCTGCAGGGGATCCTCGTCGCCATCGTGGTGTCGCTGGTGGCGCTAGCGTACCAGACGAGCGATCCGCCGGTCCGCGTGCTCGGGCGCAAGCCGGGCACGGATGTCTTTCGGCCTCGCTCGAAGGAGCATCCCGAGGACGAGACCTTCCCTGGTCTGTTGATGATACAGCTCGAGGGGCGGGTCTTTTTCGCGAATGCCGAGCGGATCGGGGAGAAGATGAAGGCGCTTGCCGACGAGGCGAAGCCGAGGGTCGTGGCGCTCGATCTCAGCGGCGTCCCTGATCTCGAATATACCGCTCTCAAGATGCTGATCGAAGGCGAGAAGAGGCAACGCGAGCGCGGGGTGTCGTTCTGGTTGGTAGGACTCAACCCAGAAGTGCTATCTGTGATTCAGCGGTCGTCGCTCGGCAAGGTCCTGGGGCGAGAACGGATGCACTTTAATCTAGAGCTGGCGGTCGCGAAGTATCTGGCAGCTCCTGTGAGCGAGCGTGCGGTGTGATATCGGCGCTGCCAGGCTCGAGGCAGACCTACGGCGTGGTAGTTTCATCGTGGAGAATCGCCGATCGCTTCACGTCGTGGCTGACGTGGTTGAAAGTTTTGAGAGAGGAAAGCATGGAAGCGATGCCAAAGATCAGCTATAGAAAGAGACTGGACGCGGCGCGCCCGCTGCTGAGCGCAACCCTGTATAGGAAAAGGCGAGCATCAATCGGGAGGTTCCATGGCGAAAAACCGAACAACGACGAGAAGCCAAAGCTCAAGCGTAAGCAGTACGAAAAAGAAATGCGCCGGCTGCAGGCGGAACTTTGCAAGCTCCAAGAATGGGTCAAGTTCAAGGGCTTGCGGATCATGATTGTGTTTGAAGGGCGCGATGGCGCCGGCAAGGGGGAACCATCAAAGCGATTACAGAGCGCGTGAGCCCGCGGGTGTTTCGCGTCGTGGCTCTGCCCGCTCCGTCGGACCGTCAGAAGTCGCAGCTCTACATCCAGCGTTATATGGAGCATTTTCCAGCGGCGGGGGAGATCATCATTTTTGACCGCAGTTGGTACAACCGCGCCGGCGTGGAGTATGTCATGGGGTTTTGCACCAAAGCAGAGCACCGCGGCTTCCTCGAACTTTGCCCGCAGATCGAAAAAGTCGTCGTCGACCAGGGCGTCCAGCTCATCAAGTATTGGTTGGAAGTAAGCAACAACGGAGCAAAAGCGCCGCTTTGAAGCGCGTATCACGGATCCGCTGCGCCAGTGGAAACTAAGTCCTACGGACCTCCCGTCGCGCAGCCGCTGGTACGACTATTCTCACGCGCGCGACATGATGTTGAAGGCCACCGATACGAAGGCTGCGCCCTGGTACATCCTGCGTTCAGACGACAAGAAGCGGGCGCGCCTCAACTGTATCTCGCACCTCCTGAGCCTCATTCCCTACAAGAAGGTGAAGCGGGAAAAAGTGAAACTGCTCAAGCGCAAAAACAAGGGCAAGTACGACGACCAAGCCACGTTAAAAGGCCGAAACTTCGTGCCCGAGAAGTTTTGATAGCGAGCCTCAAACTTTCCGGTAATGTGACCACAACCGAGCTAATAAAAATTTTTTGTTACGAATTTAGCGGTGCTGAGCAAGAATTCTCGGCACCATAGAAGGAGGAAACTCTAATGGCAAAGGATACAAATGCAACCAAAGTGGTGGGTCTTCTGATTGAAGTCGCTAATGGGGACACGGTTTATCGAGATCTCTATCTCAGGCGGGCGCGGCAGCTTCTGAGCGCCACCTTGGATGAATCCGCCTATCGGGCTATCGGTTCAAGCGACAAAGAGATCGAAGATCTCATGCGCCGCAGCCGGTCGGCGGTGCTGCAGCGGGACTGGGATCAAGCGGCAAAGCTGTCCGCGCAAGCCGATGGGCTGCGCCAACGAAAGGCGGCCATGGGGTGATCATGGCCGCTATCGGAAAGGATGTGTATGACGCAGACGCAGTGGCCTTTGATCCTTTTTCCCCGGAAAGCACCTGGGGCCACAATCGGAAGCCAACCAACCGGCCGTGCGTAAACAGCTGCTGGATACCCTTGCGTCGCTGGGCAAGCTGGACCCAAGCCTCGCGCATCCTACGAGAAGCGGCGCAGTTATTTTTCCAGCCTGGAGTTGGCGAGCGCCACAGCTCCCAAAAGGCGGGCAACGCGACCGTGGACAAATGGAGCGGCTCGCCGTAGAAGCGGCGGAAAAGGGAGACGCAGCGACGCTTGCAGCGGCTGTCGCAAGAGTTGCGGGACTGGAAGGAAAGCGGGCTAGCGACGGCTTCTACGAGCGCCTCCGTTGTGATGACGCGCTACGAGTGTCCGGTGGATCTGGCTGTCTCCGTTTGCGCCGGATGTGATCGCGCGTGCCCGGGAGTTGGGTCTCGCCGAAGCCCATACCGCGCCGATCGCTGAAAGTAGCAGCGGCCGTGGAAGCCATCTATGCGCACTGCCTGGCAACCGAGCCCGGCAAATCCGGATATGGAGCGCGAGGGAGTGCTTGCGGGCTCAAGCCCAGGCCGAGGTCAACCTTCCTGAGCAAATCCTCACAGAGGACGTTAAAGTCCTGTTCGGACAATTGGTTCAGCAGATCTTTGTCAATCTCGGGTGGCGCGCGTTATCTTCCGCCGCTTTCCACCGAAAGAACACTGATCGAGGATTTTGCCGAAGAGGAAGCTGCGGCAGACGCGCCTTCAAAGCTCCTGGAAGCGTTGGGGCTCGCCAAGCGCAGCGCTCTTTCACGTACGGGAATCGAGACACGCGTTTATGCGGTCGGGCGACGAGATTCTGGAGAAACGCCTGGGACTCGACCCCTGGAGTTTCGGCTCGTTTGCATTCCCTATGATTTGTACCTGCGCTTTGGTCGTGATCGTGGCTTCGGGAAATGGCCGCACTGGACTCACTTTGATGGCTATCAGGTCATGGGCGGCAACCGGTTGCGGCGCGCTGGTCGGCGGGGATGGGCGGTTTGGCGGGCTCAACGATCTCGTCAGCATCAGCCCGAGCGGGCCCAGCGTCGGCTCAGCGAGCGCGCCGCGCCCGGTACGCGCACCCCGCCCGGCTAGGTGCGTCGCGCGCGACGACGCGGATCGATGGAGAATGAGGTCGTCAAGAAAAGCGATCAGTGAACAGTGAGTTAAAGTTTTCGGGTTTCAAACAAGGCGCGAGCGCTCCTCTCGGCGCCACTGTCTACCCCGGCGGCGTCAACTTCAGCGTGTTCTCGAAAAACGCCACGCTTGTCGAGTTACTGCTGTTCGATGCTGAGAATGCCGCGCAGCCGGCAAAGGTCATTCCTCTCGATTCGCGCGGACATCGCACCTACCATTACTGGCATGTCTTCGTCCCGGGTCTGAAGCCGGGCAAATTTATGCCTACCGTGCCCATGGACCGTTTGCGCTGGAACGTGGTTTTCGGTTCGACAGCGCCAAGGTTCTGCTCGACCCTTATGGTCTGCCGTAGCGGTCCCAGAATCCTACAACCGCAGCGCCGCAAGCAGGCCCGGCGACAACGCAGGCGGTGGCGATGAAGAGTGTCGTGGCCGATCCCGGCCGCAATGATTGGGAAGAGCGATTTGCCGCTCAGACGGCCTTTTGCAGAGACCGTCAGTCTACGAGCTCCATGTGCGCGGCTTCACCCGCCACCGCAGCTCAGGCGTGACCGCCTGCGAAGCGCGGTACCTACGCCGGATTGATCGAAAAGGTTCCCTACCTCAAAGATTTGGGTATCACCGCCGTCGAGCTTTTGCCGGTTTTCCAGTTCGATCCTCAGGATGCGCCGGAGGACCGCGTGAACTACTGGGGTTACCAGCCGGTCTCATTCTTCGCGCCGCATCATGCGTACAGTTCGCGAAAGGACCCCTCGGGGTTCTCGATGAATTTCGCGACATGGTCAAGGCGCTCCACCGCGCGGGAATCGAAGTCATCCTCGATGTGGTCTTCAATCACACCACGGAAGGCGGCCATAATGGTCCGACGTTGTGCTATCGCGGCCTGGCCAACGACTTCTACTACATCCTCGAGAACGACAAATCGCGTTACGCTGATTACACCGGCTGCGGCAACACGCTGAACGCCAATCAGCCGATCGTGCGCCGGCTGATCCAGGATAGCCTGCGCTATTGGGTGACTCAGATGCACATCGACGGCTTTCGCTTCGATCTAGCGCTCCATCCTGTCACGCGACGAGGCCGGCCGCCCGCTGCCGAACCCGCCGGTCCTCTGGGATATCGAGTCCGGATCCTTTGTTGGCGGGCACCAAGCTGATCGCGGAGGCTTGGGATGCCGCGGGACTCTATCAAGTCGGAAGCTTCGTTGGCGACACCTGGCAAGAGTGGAACGGCCGATTCCGCGACGATGTGCGCCGCTTTTTGAAAGGCGACCAACGGCTCAGTGTCCCGCGTGGCAACCCGGCTGTTGGGCAGTCCGGACATTTACGGTCACGAGGAGCGGGAGGCCTGAGCAGAGCATCAATTTCATCACCTGTCACGACGGCTTCACCCTCAACGACCTGGTTTCCTACAACCACAAGCACAACGAAGCCAACGGCGAAAATAATCGCGACGGTTCTGATGACAATCTGAGCTGGAACTGCGGCGCGGAAGGGCCGACCGACGATCCGGTGATTGAGGCGCTGCGCAACCGCCAGGTCAAGAATTTTCTCACGCTGGAGATGCTGGCGGCCGGCACGCCGATGTTGCTCATGGGCGATGAGGTGCGCCGCACTCAGCAGGGCAACAACAATGCCTATTGCCAGGACAGCGCATATCAGCTGGTTTGACTGGAGTTTGCTGGAGCGGCACGCCGACATCCACCGGTTCGTAAAAGCGCTCAACACCTTTCGCCAGCGCCGCGATGTTGTGGCGGAAGAAGGCAAGCTGAGCCTCAATCGAGCTCTTGCGCCGGGCGCGGATCGAGTGGCATGGGGTCGCCCTCCATCAACCCGGACTGGAGCGAGCACTCGCATTCCCTGGCCTTTACCTTGCGCAGCCTGGGCGCAAATTTTCTCTTCACACGTGATGCTCAACGCTTATCGGGAACCATTGACCTTCGAGGCTGCCGCCCGGACCGCCGGGAAGCGATCAATTCTGGCGGCGCTGCGTCGACACCGCGCTGGCCTCACCTGACGATTTTCGGCCGTGGGAGAACGCGCCTTTCGTCGAGCAGGCGACTTATGTGGTGCAGCCGCGCTCTCTGGTTGGTCTCGCGCTGCCGCTTGAAGCGTGCCCGGCCCGGTCGAGTTAAGAGGAGAACACAACGCGCGAAACAATATCGAAGGAATAGCGCGGGACACAAATTTGTCTGTTTAGATTCGAGGACCGAGATGTTGCAAAGACAAGAAGCGATGGTTCAAATGGATTGCAGCGGCACTGATTCTCGGCACGGCCGCGATATTCGTCTGGCAACGCTACTTTGTCAAGACCGAGGAAGGACTGGCCAGTGGCAATGGCCGTATCGAGGCCACTGACATCGACGAGCGATGAGGTACGAGCGGCGAGGGTCAGTGACGGGAGTCGAGTGGCGAGTGTAGAGTGACGTGTGGCGCGAAGAGTTGAGGGTTGAGAGTTGAGGATGGAGCGGCAACGACAAAGAAGAACACGATGAAAATCTACTTCCACGGCGCAACCGGTGATGTGACCGACTCTGTCTAATCCTGGCGGCCAAGGAGCAGATCGCTAAAACGAGGGTTAACTATGAGACATCCCATCACTCGCGACCGTTCGCTGAAGCCGTTCTATTCGACATGGACGGGGTGATCACCGACACCGTAAGCATTCACGCCACCTGTTGGAAGACGATGTTCGATGAATTCGATTAAAAATGGGCGGCGCGAAGGCCGAGCCGTTCCGATTCTTCGACGTTGTCACCGACTATAAACTTCACGCGTGGATGGAAAGCCGCGATACGAGGGGGTGCGCGATTTCCTGAAATCCCGCGGAATCCGCGTTGCCTGAGGGGACACCGGAGGATCTCCCGACCGCTGAAACCGTCTGCGGTCTCGGCAATCGAAAAAACGGATTGGTTAATGCGCTGCTCGCATCGACCGGCGTCGAAGCCTACGCAGGCACGGTCGCCTTCCTCAAATATCTGCGACGGATCGGCATCAAAACCGCGGTGGTGACCTCGAGTCAGAATTGCCAGAGCGGTTTACGCGCACTAAAGTTGACGACTATCTTCGATGCGCGCGTCGATGGCGATGTCAGCTTGTCGAGCATGGTCTTGCCAGTAAGCCGGCGCCCGATTCCTTTGAAGGCTGCAGAGATGCTTGGGGTGATGCCGGAGCATGCCGTCGTGATCGAGGACGCCATCTCTGGTGTCAAAGCGGGGGCGCGCGAGGCGGATTTGGTCTCGTGATCGGCGTGGCCAGGAAGGGCAACGCGGAAGAATTGAAAGCGCATGGCGCCCATTTAGTGGTCAACGATCTGGCGGAGCTCTCTAAGGATTTTGACGAGGTAGCCACAATGATCCATCACGAACGTCTCAAGCCGCCGCCTCAGGATTATACCGCGGCCAGCGAGTGGAACCTGATTGAAAGAATTTTCACCCCGAATTTATCGCACAGACGGAAGCCCTCTTTGCCTTAGGCAACGGTTATTTCGGCATGCGCGGAGCCCTGAAGAGGCAGGCCCCTGCGTGCAGAACGGCACGTTTGTAAACGGGTTTTATGAAACGTGGCCGATTGTCTACGGCGAAGAAGCCTATGGTTTCGCCCGGACGGGCCAGACCATGCTGAACGTGACGGATAGCAAGATCATCCGGCTGTTCGTGGATGATGAGCCCTTCGACTTTAGCTAGTGCCAGTCTCCGCCATTATGAGCGGCGCCTGAACATGAAGTCTGGCACCCTCGATCGAGAGGTTCTTTGGGAAACCCCGTCAGGCAAGGAGGTGCAGATCAAGTCCCGGCGCCTGATTTCGTTTCGACAGCGCCATGTGGCGGCAGTCTCGTATGAAGTAACCCTGCTGAATGCCGAGGCGCCATTAGTAGTTTCTGTCGGAGATGCTGGTGCAGCAACCGGGAGTAAAAGAGGGCGAAGATGATCCGCGTCAGGCGAAGATCTTCTCCGGAAAGGTGCTCCAGCACCGCGTGAGCTACGCGCAGGAGCGCCGGATCGTTCTCGCCCACTGGAACCGAGCGAACCCAGATGATTCTCGCGCTTGCGCCATTGACCATCGCCTCGACAGCAAATGTCAGCATTCTTACAGGACGAGTCATACCGAGGATTTTGGTCAGGTCGTTTTCACGATTGCCGCTCAGCCACAAGTTCCCATCCATCTCAACAAGTACATGGTGTATTACACTTCGAAGACGGCTAGCCCCGATGAGGTCTGCCGCCGCGCGGAATGGACGTTGGATCGAGTTGTTGGTCAAGGCTTTACTCAGCTGCTGGCTGAACAGGAACAATATATGGATGAGTTTTGGCAGCGGAGCGACGTACGGGTGAGTAATATCCAGGCGGAAAGGACGAGGCTCACGACCATCGAATTGCAGCAAGCGATCCGCGTTAACTTATTTCACATTCTCCAAGCCTCAGCCAGGGCAGAAAAACAGCGGCGTCCCCGCCAAGGGATTGACGGGCCAAGCCTATGAGGGACAGTATTTCTGGGACACGGAAGTCTACCTGTTCCCCTTCCTGATCTACACCTCACCACAGACGGCCAAAAACCTGTTGCGCTTCCGTTACGGTATGCTGGACCAGGCGCGTGCGCGCGCTCGCGAGTTGAGCCACCGAGGCGCACTGTTTCCCTGGCGTACCATCGGTGGAGAGGAAGCCTCGGCCTACTATGCGGCGGGAACCGCTCAGTACCACATCAATGCGGATATCATGTATGCTTTGCGCAAATACGTGAATGCCACCGGCGATGAAGAATTCCTCTTCGAGTGCGGCGCGGAAATGCTGGTGGAGACCGCGCGCCTTTGGTACGACCTGGGATTTTTCTCGGCGCGGAAGGGAGGCAAATTTTGCATCAACGGCGTGACCGGACCCGATGAGTACAACACGGTCGTCAACAACAACACGTATACGAACTTGATGGCGCGAGAGAATCTGCGCTATGCGGCCGAAACGGTCGAGATCCTTCAGATTAAGAAACCGGAAGTCTTACAAGCCCTCATCCGGAAGACAGATCTGGAGCTGGCGGAAGTTGAGGCTTGGCGAAGGGCAGCGGACAACATGTACGTCCCGTTCGACGCCGCGACAGGGATCTATCCCCAAGATGACAGCTTCCTCGACCGAGAACCATGGGACTTCAAAAATGTCCCGGAGGACAGGTATCCGCTGTTGTTATTCTATCACCCATTGAACATCTACCGCCATCAAGTGATCAAGCAGGCCGATGTGATCCTGGCAATGTTTCTCCTCGGCCATGAATTTTCCCTGGAGGCGAAAAAGCGGAACTTTGAGTTCTACGATCCCTCTCACCACCGGCGACTCGTCGCTCTCATCCTGTATCGAGGCGATTGTCGCCCTCGAGATCGGCGAGTTCGATAAGGCTGTGAGCTACGGACGGGCGGCGTTGCTGATGGACCTCGCTGACGTTGGAGGCAATGTCAGGGACGGATGTCATATCGCCTCGATGGGCGGTACCTGGATGGTTTTCACTTACGGCTTCGGCGGGCTGAGAGACTATGACGGCAGGCTATTCTTCCGGCCGCAGCGACCACCAGAAGCCCAGTCCTCGCTGCAATTCCCATTAACCTATCGCGGCCAGGTTCTGGACGTCCACATCAGTCCGGATTCGACGACCTATACTTTGCGGAGGGAGAGGAGCTGGTCATCCATCACGAAGACGAAGTTATTACATTGACCCGGGCGAATCCCGCCGTCATCCGGCCAACCCTAAAGCCATGATGATCCAGGGTGGATGCCCTAGAAGGCCGGGACAGTGCTTATCTGCAGTCGGTCCGGGATGCGAAGTGATGAAACCCTTTTGATGGAGATATATTGACCGGCGGAGGTGCGAATCACAATGAGCAAGAATGAATCCGCTGAAACGAGTTCCGATTTGATCTGACTTCAGACGAGATCCAAAAAATCAGCAAAGAAAGCAGGAGATAACGCAAAGCCAGCCTGCAGGCAGCGATAGGGATGGTAACCTTGGCAGTCGTGACAGCGGCTTGCGGCCCACCGAGCACGTCAAAAGATGTCTCCGGCACCAGGAAATTGTCACGGCTCGCTGGACAGCTCGATGATTACATGGCGCAATGTACTAAGCGCTACGGTTATGATCCCGAAGCTGCCTCAAGCTTGGCCCGAAATGTCCTTGGGCCAGGTGAGCGGGAATGGCGGTAATGCGTCTATCAGGAATCGAAAAGTACTTGATACCAAAGACATTGAGCCCCGACGTGTATCGACGGGCGGTTGCCGAGGATCGCAAGATGACTGAAGCCGTGGCCAACGGCGGGATGACGCGCGCGCAGCGTCAGGCTCGTGTCCAACAGTTGCTTGAAGAAATCAACCGGATAGAGGAGGAAAACCGGAATAAGCTTCAGATGGATCGCTTGGAGATGGAGGTGCGACAGGACATGAGGCAGCGGTCGCTCAGTCCGCTTCTGCGTTGAGGCGCGGTTGGTCCCTCGCCATTCCCCATGCCGCACGAGAGAAAAATAGTCAACAGTGATAAGTTATCAGTCAACGGTGAAAGAGAGGTTTCAGTGTTCAGGTTTCAGGATCGAGAAGTCCTTCCTGATACCCGACACCTCGTAACCCTCGGCCTCGATCCTTGAGAGAAACTGATATGCGCCACGAACTGACTGTGTTTTTGTTTACCTTCGGTTTGTTTCTGGGCATGCTGCTTTTCCTTGAAATCGGCCGGCGCATTGCCATCCGGCGGATGAAAGAAGACAGCGGAGCTGCGGGGAGGGAATCGGTGCAGTGGATGGCGCGGTTTTCGCCCTGCTGGGTTTACTCATCGCTTTTACCTTCTCCGGAGCGAGTTCGAGATTTGACACGCGACGGCAGTTGATCGTCGAAGAGACCAACGATATCGGCACCGCCTACCTCCGGCTCGACTTGCTGCCGGCTGACCTTCAGCCGGCGCTGCGCGAGAGTTTTCGCCGCTACTTGGATGCGCGGATCGAGGTGTACCGGAAACTGCCGGACATTGCGGCCGCCAAAAAGTCTTTGGCCAAGGCCGACGAGTTGCAGAGACAAATTTGGCGCCAGGCGATTGTTGCCAGCCGCGCGGAAGGCGCTCCGGCTTGCAGCGCCGATACTACTGCTGCCTGCGCTGAACGCGATGATCGATATCACGACGACCCGAACCATGGCGAGCCTGATGCATCCGCCGACGGTCGTCTTCGTAATGCTTTTCGGATTGGCGCTGGCAGCGTCGCTACTGGCGGGCTATGGCATGACCGGCAGCAAGGTGCGCCGTTGGTTCCATATGCTTGGCTTCGCGCTGGTCATGGCGTTTGCTGTGTATGTCATACTGGATATCGAGTACCCACGCTTTGGTTTGATTCGAGTGGACGCTTTCGACCAAGCTTTGGTCGACCTGCGCGCGAGCATGAATCCTTAGGTTCAGGGAAGCGAGTTGAGACAATGAGCAAGCAATCACGAGCCATCCCTTTTGTTAAGTCGATCTTCCATCCTTCGGATTTTTCCGAGGCGAGCGAGCTGGCGTTTGCCCATGCCCTCGCCATCGCGCTCATAGGGGAGACCGAATTAATCATCATGCATGCGCGCCGCGGCGAGCGGGAAGATTGGTCTCAATTCCCGGCGGTTCGAAAGACTCTCGCGCGGTGGCAGGTGCTGGAGCCCGGGAGTCTTCCCTCGGAGATTTTCCAAAGCTCGCGGTACGTATCACGAAGGTTAGCACGAAAGGGGACCCGGTACGGGCGAGCATGCGTCAAATTGAGAAGCAAAAGCCGGACCTGGTAGTACTTGCCACACGCGGACGGCATGGCTTGCCTCTCTGGATCAAGCCCTCTGTGGCGCAGGCGATCGCGCATCGGACGAGCGCGATGACACTCTTTGTGCCTCGCGGCTGCCGCGGGATCGTGTCGCTTGGTGGGGTCATTAATTTGCGCCGTATTCTCTTGCCTGTCGACCACCAGCCGGACCCAGCGAGGTTGTGGTTCGGGCGACCCGCGCTGCCGAATCCTTCGGCGATGAATGCGTAGAAATCGTGCTCCTTCACGTCAATGGCACGGAGTTCCCGCAGTTCGATCGACCGGAGGGTAAAGCCTGGGAATGGAAGGAGCTGCGCCGCGAGGGCGACGTCGTGGCGGCGATCCTGATGCGGCCCAGGAGGCGGATCTCATCGTCATGGCCACCGAAGGTGAGCATGGCATCATCGATGCCCTGCGTGGGAGCGTGACGGAGCGCGTCGTGCGCGACGCGCCATGCCCGGTTCTGGCCGTGCCCGCGGATGAAATAAAATAACCGATACCGAGTGGCGAGTGAGGAGGGACGAGGAGACTTCCTCATTGCGGTGGCCATATTGTGCCTGACGACAGACCTCGATTTCATGATGCGCTCCGGTTCCTTTCACAGCGCGCCTATGGCGCGCTGTTGTTGGTGTTTGGCCTGATTGCCATCATCACGCCTTTCAGTGCAGGCGGGTGGGCGATTTCAGTCCTGGGCCTCGATCCTGCTGCTCGCCGGCGTTGTCGAGGTCATCCACGGCCTGCGAACGCAATCGCCGTCCTCGACGTGGACGACTTATCTCACGGGTGTGCTGATGATCCTCGGCGGGTTGCTGCTTTTCGCCCGGCCGGTCATGGTGATCGGCGGGCTGCTGGCACTCCTCGCGCTGATCATGGCGGCAGACGGCGTCACGAAGATCGTAAGCGCATTCAAGGACAAGCTCGGTCAGGCTCGCTGGTGGACAATTTTCAACGGCATCGTCAATCTCCTGCTGGCGCTGCTGATTTGGCGGCAGGGCGCCTCTACGGGTGCCGTTGTGCTTGGGATCGGGCTCGGGATCTACATCATGTCCACCGGATGGACGGCGCTGTTCGCTCCAGACGACGGCGTCGAAGACGTCGATGTCGCTCGGGCGACCAATGAACATCCGGACGAACGACTGGGCCTACCGCCGCACGCCGAATTTGGCCGGCTCCGTGCCGCCGCCGTCGAGCGCGAAGCGGCTGCGCTGCCCATTGATGCCTTCTGGATTATCGTTCTGATCCTGGTGTTTTTTGCCATCCATGCCGGGCGCCTGCAGGCGGACTGGACCTGGCTTGGTTTGATTTCACCGCTGGTGGCTGTCATCGGCGACGTGCTCTCGGCTCTGCTCGTCGCGGTGCTGCTGCTTCCCGGATGGCTCAGCTGGCGGCGGCTTACGCGGCCCATCGAACGGCGCGCTTGGAAACGTCGCCTCTCGGATCAGACCCAGGCGAAAGATTTGGGTCTCGGTGAGCAGCGCCGTGAATTGGTGGCTCGACAGCCGCTTACGGTGGGGCGTGCGCTTGCGGCTCACGCGCGGTTCGCTGCGAACCGCTGTCTCACAGTGGCTCCGCGCTGGCTTGCCCATCGTGGCCGTGGTCGTGGCCATCAATCCGATCTGGGGCTTCAGCTGGTACTTCAACACAGAGAACTGGGCGAGCGCCTTCTGGGAGAGGGTCACCGAAGCGCGGACTGACATCTGGCGCGCGGCGATGATCGCGGCCGTCGAGCGCGAAGTGCTGCCCACCGGCGTACCCAAGGAGGCGCTGTTTGAAGTCCGACCCGACGGCGTCAGCGACGCCACGGACTTCAGCTTTCTCGTCATCGGCGATCCCGGCGAAGGCGATCCGTCGCAGGCGTCATTGCGCGACCGCTATCTCGACCTTGGCCGGCGCCCCGGACGTGAAGTTCCTCGTCGTGTCATCGGACGTGATCTACCCTGGTGGCGCGATGCGCGACTACGAGTTCAATTTCTACCTACCGTTCAAAGGCTTTGAGAAGCCGATCTATGCGATTCCCGGCAATCATGACTGGTTCAGCGCGCTCGACGGCTTTGCCGCGAACCTGATGGAACCGGTGGCCGCACAGGCGGCGATGGACGCGCGCGAGCAGTTGACGGCAGTGATCACGCCGCCCGATCGGCCCGGTGTCGCTAGCGCGATAAGCGAAGCAGCGCGGCTACGAAAGGAATACAGTGTCCGCACCGGCGAGCAGCGCGCTCCGTTCTTCGAGATCCACGGGCGGGATTTTTCTCTAATTGCCGTTGACACCGGTATCCTGCGCCGCATCGATCCCGCTCAGGCGAAGTGGCTTGAAGAAGCGCTGTCGCGAGCGCGGGGCCGGTTCACGATGGTGATCCTCGGCCATCCGCTCTATGCGGGCGGCGGCTACCAGGGCACCGACGAAGCATTCGGTAGCATCCATCGTCTCCTGCGGCGGTATAAGATTCCGATCGTAATGGCGGGCGACACCCACGACTTCGAGTACTATCGGGAAGAATATAACAGCGGCGACCGCCCGCGAGTGATGCATCACTTCGTCAACGGCGGTGGCGGCGCCTATCTCAGTATCGGCACGGCGCTCGACTGGCCTTCAGCGGCGCCTGTGCAGGACTGGGCGTTCTACCCGAGCACGGAGGCCATCCGCGCGAAGCTCGAGAACGAGACCGGCCGGTGGAAATGGCCGGTTTGGTGGTGGATCAAGCGCTTCAAGGCCTGGCCGGCCTCGGTGGAAGCGCTCTCCGGAATGTTCGACTTCAATCGAGCCCCGTTCTTTCAGAGTTTCATGGAAGTTCGCGTGGAGGGCTCTGCGCGACGGGTGCGATTGATACTGCATGGCGTTCACGGCCCGCTCCGTTGGCGCGATCTTGAGATCGGCGGCGCGGTTCGTCCGAAGGGTGCAAGCCCGGACGACCCGGCCGAGTGGGTTGTGGCGATGGAGAAATGATGGGGCGTTGAAACGCGAGGGTGCCATAAAGGGTTAGGCGTCGGGTGAAGGGAATGAGGGAAAACTAGTGAACCACAAAGAGATGAACAATTTTATCAAAAAGGCGCGCAAATTGGCCAAGCCTTTCCGTGTGACGGACGACAGTTTCCGTCTCAAGGACATTGATCCCGACGACACATTGGATTTGACAGCTGAGGACAAACCGCGAGCCAAGGAAGCGCTCGCCATGGGCGTCTCTCTGCTCGCCGAGTTTCAGGACATGCTTTACGCGCAGGACCGTTGGGCGTTGCTGCTGATTTTTCAGGCGATGGACGCGGCGGGAAAGGACAGCGCGATCAAGCACGTCATGTCCGGTGTTAACCCCCAGGGCTGCGAGGTTCATTCCTTTAAGGCGCCATCGGACGAAGATCTCGACCACGATTTCATGTGGCGTTGCGCCAGACGTCTGCCAGAGCGGGGTCGCATTGGGATTTTCAATCGCAGCTACTACGAGGAGACGCTGGTGGTGCGGGTGCACCGGGAATTTTGGAGAAGCAGAAGCTGCCGCCGGAGTTGGTTACGAAGGACATTTGGGAAGAACGTTTTCAGGACATTCGGCACATCGAGCGCTACCTCACGCGCAATGGCGTTGTCATTCGTAAGTTTTTCCTGCACGTTTCCAAGAAGGAGCAAAAAAGCGGTTTCTCGAGCGCATCGAGGAGCCGGAGAAACACTGGAAGTTCTCAGCCGCAGATATCAAAGAGCGGCAGTACTGGGACGATTACATGAAAGCTTACGAAGACGTGATTCAAAACACGGCGACCAAGCATGCTCCATGGTACGTGGTGCCCGCCGACAACAAGTGGTTTACACGTGTCGTCGTCGCCGCAGCGGTGATCGAGACGCTGGCTTCTCTGAACTTACATTACCCCGAGGTGAGCAAGGAAAAGTGGAAAGAGTTGGCGGCGGCAAAAAAGGCTTTGCTGACGGGCAAATGATCGGCACAGTGACCAGATGTTTGATCTCGATCTAGCACTCCGTTTTGGCGCCGCGCTCGGCCTCGGCTTGCTTCTCGGTCTTGAGCGCGAACGAAAGCGCGACCTTGAGCTGCTGTTCGGCGGGGTCCGTACCTTCGCCCTCATCGCCCTGCTCGGCGCAATCGGTGCTTTCTTGGAGCGCGAGCTGAATCAAGGATGGCTCGTGCTCGCCGCTTTTGTTGCGGTCAGCGCCCTGGTGGCCGTGTCGTATGCTATGACAGCGGCGCGTGGCGAGCTGGGAATCACGACGGAAATCACCGCGCTACTCGCCTTTATTGTCGGCGCTTTGTGTGGATGGGATAAGGTCGCGGTGGCAAGCGTCGCAACGGTGGTCTGCCTGCTACTGCTGACCCTGAAGGACTACTTACATCGCTTGGCGCGACGGGTCGAGCTCGCCGACGTGGAGGCAACTCTAAAGTTTGCCGTTATCAGTGTGATCATTCTGCCGCTCCTACCCAATGAGACGTTTGGGCCGCCGCCCCTGGATGTCATCAATCCGTACAAGATCTGGTTGATGGTAGTCCTCATCGCTGGGCTGAACTTCATGGGTTATGTGCTTGTCAAAGTGCTTGGAAATGAGCACGGGCTCGTCGTCACGGGCATCCTCGGTGGCCTCGTGTCGAGCACGGCTGTCACGCTGAGCTTCGCGCAGCGAAGCCGGCAAGAGGCGGCGATGTCATCGGCGTTCGTACTTGCGATCGTAGTCTCGTGGACGATCATGTTTTTGCGGAGTGGTGGTGCTGGTGGGGATGGTGAACCGCTCTTTGGCAGATGTCCTCGTCCTGTCGCTTGGTTTGATGGCGACGACGGGTCTGCTCGTATCGCTAGAGCTTTGGCGGCGGACTCGCTCCCACGAGAAGGGAGTAGTGACCGCTGGGGAGAACCCTTTCGAGCTCGGACAGGCGATTAAGTTCGGGTTACTCTTCGGAGTCGTGATGGTCGTGGCCAAGGCGGCTGAGGCCTATCTCGGCGAGACGGGACTCTATCTTGCGGGGGCCGTGGCCGGTCTCACCGACGTGGATGCAATCTCACTCTCGATGGCGAACCTCGCTACGGCAAATCCCGAGAGTTTAAAGGTTGCGGCGCGTACGATTGTCATTGCCGTCGTCTCGAACACGCTGGTGAAGACCGGAATGGCAGTGTTTTTGGGCGCTCCTGCTCTGCGCCGTGCCATCTTGTTAGCCACGTTTCTGTTGTTGATCACGGCGGCGGTCGGGACCATGGTCGTGGGCCGCGGCAGCTAAGTTTCATGCCAAATCAAGCTAGGTCCTCGAGTCGAAACGGCAATTGTGGACAAACTGGAAGTGAACATCTCTCAACCGAAAAAGGACCATGGAGGAAGGGCGCCAGCATGATAATGAAACTATCAAACCGTTTATTCCGAATACTAGCACCGGCCACGGTGCTGACTTTAACCGCCTGTGCATCGACGGAACTCGTTAATCAATGGAGTAATCCCGCATATACGTCGCCCTCGTTCAAGAAAGTCATGGTAATCGGCGTGACCAAACAGGCGGGCATACGGCGTACCTTCGAAGACGAATTCGTGGCGCAGCTCAAAGCGGCCGGCGTTAACGCTACTCGAGTTACCTGTATATCCCACAGGATGGTCCCGTAGGAGAGGCCGTTCTCAAACAAGCGCTCAAAGAAGCCGCTGCCGACGCAATGATCATCACGCGCCTTGTCCGTGTTCAGCAAAAGACGGAGATCGCGCCGGGCTACTATCCGCCTGATCCCGCGATGGCTGTTCACCCCTTGTATACCACTGCCTGGAACGATTATTACGAGCCCCCGATTGTTTACCAGTCGGAGGTCTATACCTGCGAGACCAGCTTATACGATACGGTCAAGAACCGGGTGGTGTGGAGTGGCACGGCTCAGACCACAGCGCCGGGTAACATCAACCAGGAAATCAAAAACTACGCCGAGATCGTGATCAGCGCGCTGAAAGAACAAGAAGCTCATCTAGCGTGCAGATTGTCCACTGGCAGAGTGACAGGAGCCGGGAATTCCCTGCCGAGCTCGCGATAGGCTAGTGGGAGCTCTGTCCTTAACGACGCAAGGCCGTCAGATTTCAGCCGAGCGGCAGCGGATTGACCGATCGAAGTCGAACTGATCGATTTCGTCTGAATAAACCAGTGTCCAGTTCATCCTTAGACGTAGCCTCGAACGTACTTTTCGCCATTGCGCGAGCGGCTGTGTCCGCTAAGATAAATCAAGAGGAGAACGCAATGCCGGAAAAACTATCAAGGAACAATTGAAGCTGATGGATGCCTACTGGCGTGCAGCCAATTATCTGTCGGTGGGCCAAATTTATCTTTACGATAATCCGCTGTTGAAAAAGCCGCTCGAGCAAGAAACACATCAAACCGCGGCTGCTGGGTCATTGGGGTACGACGCCGGGCCTAAACTTTATTTACGTTCATCTCAACCGAGTAATTAAGGCCCAGGACCTGGACATGATCTATATCGCCGGACCCGGGACATGGTGGACCTGGGCTGGTGGCCAACGCCTACCTAGAGGGAACGTACAGCGAGATTTATCCGAATATTTCGCAGGACGAAGAGGGAATGAAGAAACTGTTCAAGCAGTTCTCCTTTCCCGGTGGTATTCCCAGCCACGTGGCTCCCGAGACGCCCGGTTCGATCCACGAAGGCGGTGAGCTGGGCTATGCTCTTTCACACGCCTACGGAGCGGCTTTCGACAATCCCGATTTAATCGTCGCCTGCGTCGTCGGCGACGGCGAGGCGGAAACCGGGCCGCTGGCCACAAGCTGGCATTCGAACAAGTTTCTCAACCCGGCGACCGACGGCGCGGTGCTGCCGATCCTTCACTTGAACGGCTACAAGATCGCCAATCCCACGGTGCTGGCTCGCATCAGCCACGAAGAGCTGGAGCAACTATTGCGCGGCTACGGTTACACGCCCCATTTCGTCGAGGGGGATGAACCGGCGAAGATGCACGAGTTGATGGCCACGACCCTCGATCAAGTCATTGCTGAGATCAAACAGATTCAGACCCGTGCGAGAGGCTTTACTAAAGGCGGGACGGGAGAAGTAAAACGGCCACGCTGGCCGATGATCGTTCTGCGGACGCCCAAGGGCTGGACTTGTCCCTAAAGAAATCGACGGCAAGCGCACCGAGGGCTATTGGCGGAGCCACCAGGTCCCGATGGGCGAGATGCACGAAAATCCCAGCACGTGAAGATCCTGGAAAAATGGATGAAGAGCTACCGCCCGGAGCAGCTCTTCGACCAGAGCGGACGATTCAAACCCGAGCTCGCGGCGCTGGCGCCCAAAGGCGAGCGGCGCATGAGCGCCAATCCGCACACCAACGGCGGCGCTGCTGCTGAAAGATCTGCGACTGCCCGACTTTCGCGATTATGCCGTTAAGGTTTCAAGTCCTGGCAGCGTCAATGCCGAAGCCACGCAGGTCATGGGAAAGTTCCTGCGCGACGTGATGAAGATTGAATCTGGAGAGCAGAAACTTCCGGCTCTTCAGTCCGGACGAGAACAACTCGAACCGCTGGCAAGACGTGCTCGATGTTACCAACCGTGCCTGGATGGCGGATCGCTATCCCTACGACGATCACCTGGCCCCGGATGGGCGGGTGATGGAGATGCTGAGCGAGCACCAGTGCCAGGGATGGCTGGAGGGCTATCTGCTGACCGGGCGGCACGGTTTCTTTCTCCTGCTATGAGGCGTTCATTCACATCATCGACTCGATGTTCAATCAGCACGCCAAATGGCTCAAGGTGTCGCAATGACATTACGCTGGCGCCGGCCGATCGCGTCGCTCAACTATCTGCTGTCATCCCACGTCTGGCGCCAGGACCACAACGGCTTTCAGCCACCAGGACCCGGGTTTCATCGATCACGTGATGAACAAGAAGGCGGAGGTGGTTCGGGTTTATCTGCCGCCGGATGCCAATTGCCTGCTCTCGGTGACGGATCACTGCCTGCGCAGTCGAAATTACGTAAACGTCATCGTCGCCGGCAAACAGCCGGCTCCGCAGTGGCTGACCATGGACCAGGCGATCAAACACTGCACGGCCGGGCATCGGCATCTGGGAATGGGCGAGCAACGACCGCGGCGGTGAGCCTGACGTGGTCATGGCCTGCTGCGGTGACGTGCCGACACTCGGAGACGCTGGCCGCAGTCGACCTGATGCGCCGGCACGTTCCCGAGCTGAAAGATCCGAGTGATCAACGTCGTCGACCTCATGACCCTGCAGCCGACGCAGCGAGCATCCTCACGGATTGAAGCGACAAGGATTTCGACGCGCTGTTCACCACCGACAAACCGATCATCTTTGCCTTCCACGGCTACCCGTGGCTGATTCATCGCTTGACCTATCGCCGCGACGAATCACGAGAATCTCCACGTGCGCGGCTACAAGGAAGAAGGCACAACCACCACGCCATTCGACATGTGCGTGCTCAACGACCTCGACCGCTTCCATTTGGTGCAAGACGTGATTGACCGCGTGCCGCAGTTGGGTGCGCGGGCAGCCTATGCGAAACAGGCGATCCGCGACGCACTCATCGACCACAAAGGCGTATATTTCCGAGCATGGCGAGGATGCGCCGGAAATCAGCGGCTGGACTTGGGGACAAGCAAAGCCAGTCTCCGGCCCAACCGGTTCTACGGAAAGTGACAACATCTAGATCAAGACAGAGAAGTTGTATTTTTAAGGAAGGAGAGTTTCGATGAGGATATCTTGCTCCCGTGGTTTTCTATTTTCAGTAATGGTTGGTTGTTTAACCCTTGCGGCCTGTGCCTCGACGAAGCTCGTCAACCAATGGAGTAATCCTGCCTATACCGCGCCTTCCTTTAAAAAGGTTATGGTGATTGGCGTGGCCAGACAGAGCAGTATCCGCCGCAGTTTCGAAGACGAGTTTGTGAACCAGCTGAAAGCAGCGGGGGTTGATACCGTGCCGGGCTACCAGTACATCCAGGAGGAAGGACAAGTCGGAGAGGAGCGTCTCAGGCAGGCGGTAGCGCAGGCCAGAGGCCGACGCCGTGATCATCACGCGGCTTGTGAAGAGGGAGGAGAAAACGCAGGTCACGCCGGGTTTCTACCAGCCCCGGCGGGCTCAGGTTTCTACGGCTGGTATTCGGCCGGGTGGGTCGGTTACTACGAACCGCCGCGTGTCTATCAATATGACGTCTATACTTCGGAAACCAGCTTGTACGATACGGTTAAGAATCAGGTGGTATGGACCGGCACGGCAGAGACCACTGCCCCGGGCGACATCGACAAGGAAATTAAAAATTATGCCGAGATCATGATCAGCGCGCTCAGGGAAAAGAAACTCATCTAAGTGGGTCACCAAAATGTTCGAAGGGCAGTTCCGCGTGGGTTGGAAATAGCAATGCCCTGCCCGGGTAGCCAAGTTATTAACAAATAACAACTCCAGAATCAGAGAATTGCCGATATGCACTAATAAATATATAAATATGGACGTATGTAGCGAGGCCGTAAACGCTCAGGTGCCGTCAATCGTCAAATCTTTATAAGCGGCCGGACGTAATTTGGAATCCGAGCTTCCTAAGGAATTTCGAAGGTCAAAATCAGAGCTAGCCTGATAGCAGGTGGATGGACTCTTGAATATTATGTGAGAGAATAGACTAGGAGCTTTAGTCTAGGGGCTTCAAATCGGCACTAGCATTAATGCGGGGAGTCACAATGGAAGAATTGATTACGATTCAGCAGGTCGCTAGCTATTTGAAGGTCGACCGGTTTACCGTTTACCGATTGGTCACACAAAGACGGATTCCGGCCTTCAAAGTGGGCGGTCAATGGCGTTTCAAACAAGAGATGATCGATTCCTGGCTTATGCGAAACTCAAACATGAGCGAACATAGGCAGCCTATGGCACGTTAAGCTTCGGCTGTAAAGCAAATTTGTGCCGCGTCTCGATCTTTGCAGGACAGTGCGCGCATTGAATACGATAGGCGCTGCGATGTACCGCTAGACTCCGCCATCCGATTTTGATTGTTCCATCTTGAAGCTCGACACTTAGTAGCTAGCTCTGCTAGATTCCAGATCTTTCGGGAGAGTTTTCACTCGATCCGTCGATGAGCCCTTTCGATTAGCTCACCGTCATCGACTTGACTCGGGGCGCCGAGCGCATCAAAGGAGCCGAAGGGCATTCCCAGTGACGCGAAGGAGGGTCAGAGAGTGGCAAACGATCTCAAACACCGCACAACGAAAACGGTCGCAAAGGGTATGCACTTTCCGCTGGGCGCTACTCTTGCCCCTGGCGGCGTGAATTTCGCGGTATACTCAAAGAACGCGACGGAGGTTTTCCTCCTGCTGTTCGATAAGCCGGACGGCGAGCCCACGGATATCATCCAGCTCAGTAACCGCGATAAATTCATCTGGCACGCCTTGGTCAAAGGGCTGAAGGCAGGCCAGCTTCTACGGTTACAAAGTTCGCGGCGAATACCGGCCGGAGTGGGGGTTTCGTTTTAACGAAGCGAAGCTCATGCTCGATCCCGTATGCCAAGGCCGTCACCGGAAAGTTTCGCAACGTCGACAATCTATCTGCTCGCCTACGATCCCCAGCCGGGCGCGGGTGAACGGCTGCCTGACAGCCGCGACAACACGACCGTCGTGCCGAAGGGTATTGTCATCGACGACGCCTTCGACTGGCAGGGCGTCGCCGCTCCTGACTTAGCGCTTGAGCAACTGGTTATTTACGAGGTGCACGTCAAGGGCCTCACGGCACACTCTTCCTCAGGCGTCGGAAGTCCGGGTACGTATTTGGGGTTCATCGACAAAATCCCATATCTCAAGCGGCTCGGCATCAACGCGGTTGAATTGTTGCCCGTCCATGAATTCTACGTGGATGATTTTCTGGCGCAAAAGGGTCTGACTAATTACTGGGGCTACAACTCCATCGGATTTTTACGCCGGAATCGTCTTATTCCACGCGCCGGACACCGGGCTGCCAGGTCGCCGAGTTCAAGACCCTGGTGCGGGAACTGCACAGGGCCGGGATCACAGTCATCCTCGATGTGGTCTACAATCATACCGGCGAGGGAATGAGATGGGCCCCACGCTGTCCTTTCGAGGGCTGGACAATGTCTCTTATTACAGTCTGACCGGACCCGACGACGCGCCGCGGCGTTACTACATGAACTACACCGGCTGTGGCAACAGCCTCAATTTTGATAGCCCGGCTGTCATCCGGCTGGTCATGGACTCGCTGCGCTACTGGGTTGAGACGATGCACGTAGACGGTTTCCGCTTCGATCTCGCCTCGGTGTTGGGGCGGGGCGGACAGGATGGCTATTTCCAGTCATCGTCGTCCTTCTTCGATGCGGTCTCACAGGACCCGGTGTTGAACCGAGCTATCATGATCGCGGAGCCGTGGGATATCGGCACGTACCAGGTGGGGAATTTTCCGGTGGACTGGTCTGAATGGAATGGCAAATTCCGCGACACGATGCGCCGCTTCGGCAAGGGTGATACCGGTCAATTGGGCGACCTGGGTTGGCGGCTTACGGGATCCGCCGACCTCTACGGTGAGGACGGGCGCTCGGCTTACAACAGCATCAACTTTATCACCTGCCATGACGGTTTCACGCTTCATGATCTGGTTTCGTACAACAGCAAACATAATGAGCAGAACGGCGAGAACAATCAGGATGGGGCCAGCGACAACAACTCATGGAACTGCGGTGCGGAAGGAGACACCGAAGACCCAGCCGTCCTGACTCTGCGCAAGCAACTGATGAAGAACTACGTTTGTTACCTTTTGTTTGCTTCAGGGACACCCATGATGCTCGGGGGCGACGAGTTTGCGCGCTCGCAGCGGGGTAACAACAACGCCTATTGCCAGGACAATGAAATTAGCTGGTTTGACTGGACGGCGGTATCGCGGAACGACGATCTCTTCGAATTCTTCCGCAAAGCGATTGGGTTTACGCGCCGCTTCCCGATCCTGCAGAACCGGAAGTTCTTCCTCGGCAAAGACCTCGACGAGGATCAGGTTCCCGACCTCACTTGGTTTGCGCCGGACCTAGGTCGTCCTAAATGGGACGATGCGAATGTGCGAACGCTTTGCTATCAGCTCGATGCCAGCGAGGATGGAGCTGATTTCGGGGTTGAACGGCTGTTCTTTATCCTCAATTCCGACTTCGATCCTCAATGGGTGAAACTGCCTTCGCTTGGATCAGGCCGTGTCTGGCATCGCGCCATCGATACGAGCTTACCCGGCGGCGAAGATTTCGCCGAGCCTGGCCGGGAGATTCCTATCGATCCGGCCGATCACTATATTGCCAACCCACGGAGCACAGTGGTGCTGCTTGCCCAGAAGCCTGGGTTCGCGCGGCGGTCAGGAGTGATCGAGTTGTCGGAGCAGCACGCCGTGAACCCAGCAGGATGAAGGCAGCGCTGCTGGCGGCGCTCGACGATCCAACCCGAAAACACGTGCTCAGCCACCAGATAACTTAAAGGGTACATAAACCTACCAGTAAGTGCGCTTCCCACTCCAATCCTCCCTCTGAAAAAAGGGGTAGCAGGACAGGCGCAGCTTTGTTATAAAGAATCCTCGGTGCAAATCAGGGTCCTCCCTGGCCCACCAACCGGCGGGAACAGTTTCCTTTAGCAAATAGGATTTACGATGCGGTAGGTGAGACTGCGCGGGCAGGCAAGCAGGGAAGGAGATTGCAGAATGATGTTAGTTGAAAAGATCCGACGGACATTTCCGCCGCGTTGTGACCCCGGACGGATGGTCGGTTGCGGCGACAGTCCGAATCCGAACCAAGCGTTGGGTCAGTTTTGAGGCTTCTGCTTTTCCTCCTGTTAGTTGCCGGCTGCGCCACGACGGCTACCGTAACCCCGACCGTGCGTGCGCCAACGGGTTTGCCGCGGCCCGATCGAGTATTGGTGAACGATTTTGAAGTCGCGAATGCGGATAGCGATCTGAGTGAAGACCTCGTCCCTCCAGTGGCGCGAGGCACAGGCGGGGCGGCTCGAACGGAAGAGGAGATGCAGGTCGGTAGAGCAGCCGCGAAGGTGTTGACCGACAGCCTAATCCAGGAGTTACGCAGCCGCGGCATCGCAGCGCAGCGCGCGAGTGAAGCGGCTCCTCCTGAATTGAACACCCTCTCCATCAGAGGCCGGTTTCTGTGGCGGGACAAAGAGGCCGGAACGATGCGGGCTCGTATCTGGTACTATCAAGGCAGCGGGGTCAACTCTCGTCTGGTGGCGCAAGTTGATGCCGATATACCCAGTGACTCGAAGCGCGGTGCCGCGGTGGTTGGAAGCAGCGCGTATGCCGCGGCGCAGGAGGCCGATGCCAGACGCATGGCTCGAGAACTGGCCGACCGGGTAGCTCGTTACTACCGAGAACAAGGCTGGCTTACATCTTAGTTGTCGAAGAGCGCCTTGGGCCGAACCAAGCAACCGCAGGATGACGACCTCACCGTCGGGCATCGAGCGGACAACTGCCGCGACCGATTTGAAAAATTCGAAATGTAAGAGACAGCTTTCACCATGAAGCGATTGAAAATTTGTCTCATCAATCCGAAATTCGAGCCCTCTTATTGGGGCTTCGACTATGCGCTGCCGCTCTATCCCGGCAACAAGAAGTGTACGATGACCACGGGAGCACTGGCGCATCTCGCGGGTTTGGTGCCGGACCATGAGGTTTATCTTCTCGACGAAAACGTCGAGGAAATCGACTTCGAGCTTCTTAAAGGGTTCGATATCGTCGGTGTAACGGGAATGATAGTCCAAAGGGATCGCATGCGAGAGATCCTGCGACCGCTCCGTCGAAATGGGGGTCTTCGCGGTGGTTGGCGGGGCTTACGCTTCCGTGGATGAACCTTTCTTCGACGGGCTGTGCGACGTGCTGTTTTCCGGCGAGGCGGATGAGACCTGGCCCGAATTCGTCGAGTGTTTTGCCGCCGGCAAGGAATATAAACAGTTTTACAAGCAGGAAAATCCCACGGACATGACTCGGGTACCCAAGGCTCGGGTCGATCTGCTCAAGGTTGACCGGTACGCGTCCGGGTCTCTGCAATTCTCGCGCGGGTTGTCCCTTTCAATGTGAATTCTGTGACATCATCGTGACCTTCGGCCGCCGCCCGCGCACAAAGCGTCCCGAGCAGGTTATCGAGGAGCTCGATGAAATGCACCAAGCCGGCTTCTTTTCCTGCTTTATTGTCGACGACAATTTCATTGGCAACAAAAATTGGCCAAAGAGCTGCTCCGGCTGATTATCCCGTGGCAGCAAAAGCACGGTTACCCGTTGCGCCTCACTACGGAAGCGAGCGTTAACCTGGCCGACGATGCCGAGCTTCTCGAGTTGCTGTATCAGGCGAATTTTCGCTCCGTGTTCATCGGGATTGAAACGCCGAGAGTGGCCTCTCTCAATGAAACGAAAAAGTTTCAGAACACCCGGGAGATTCCCTTGACGCCAAGTTGGCGCGAATTCAGAACGCCGGATTGGATATCAGCGCCGGGTTCATCGTCGGATTCGATAACGATGATGAAACAATTTTTGAAGATCAGTTCCGCTTCATTCAGGACAACGGGATTTTGTTGGCGATGGTCGGGATGCTTGCCGCGGTGCCGAAGACTCCGCTTTTTGAAAGATTGAAGCAGGAAGGTCGTCTACGGCTGGATGACGCCAATTGCAATATCGTACCCAAGCAGATGACCCCGCTGAACTGCAGCAGGGGTACTGGCAGCTTCTCAAGCGGCTCTACACACCTCAAGCGTTTCTCGAACGTTACTTCAGAATCTATCAATATCCGGAATTTCGCCGCCGGCGGGCAGAGATGTTCGCCAACGCGCAAGGAAAACAAGGCCATGCAAGCCTTCGGATACGGATTGATCTTAGCGTGGAAATTGTTTTGGGCGCTGCTCAAAGATGGCAGTCTGCAACAAGTCGGGAGCGTGTATCTGCACTATTTCTTCAAACAGATGCGGCGTTACCAAAGGGGTGTCTTTGGCTTTGCGCAGTTCATGAACCGTTGTGTGACTCACTGGCATTTCTACAGATTCACCCGCGAAGGGACCGCGGGCAGGCTTCGGCTGTTCAATTCGGGTTAGGCGAAAATTGATCAAACACAGGACGATCCCGCACAGGTCTTAATCGCCAATCGGAACCTCCGGGCCGTTTCTAATTACTTGTAAGTCTCTTAAGCGCCTCGGTGTATTTTCTTGGGTCTTCTGTACTATTTCCTGCGGCAAACCCGGCGGCGGTGATTTCATATCCCAGGGAGATTGATTAGATAGTCGCGCACGAATTGCTTGTCGAAGCTATCCGGCGTCTTGCCCGGCGTGTAGCCATCTGTGGGCCAGAAACGGGAAGAGTCGGGGGTGAGCACCTCGTCGATGAGCATGATGGAGTCGCCTTCGATGCCGAATTCGAGCTTGGTGTCGGCGATGATGATGCCCTTCTTCTCGGCCAATTCTCGCGCGCGGGTGTAGATCGCGATGGTTGCATCGCGCATGGCCTCCGCCCTCTTTTTGCCGACTTTCCCGATCATCTCGTCGAAGGTGATATTGACGTCGATGGGCTCCGACCGGAGCCTTCGTCGACGGCGTGAAGATTGGATGATCGAGGCGGGAGGCTTCCACTAGGCCCTTCGGGCAGCGGGATGCCGCATACCGTTCCGGTCTGTTGGTAATCCTTCCATCCCGAACCGACGAGGTAGCCGCGAACGATGCACTCCACCGGCGCCGGTAGGCTTTTCTTGACCAACATAGTGCGGCCTTCCAACTGCAGATCTGTGGTGCTGGCAGGCCGCCGGAAACTCATCGACATTCGTCGTAATCAAATGATGGGGAATGATGTCCTGCATCACGCCGAACCAATAGACCGACAATGCGGTAAGAATTTTGCCTTTGTCCGGAATTAAAGTCGGCAGGATCACGTCGAAGGCGGAGATTCGGTCGCTCGCGACCAACAAAAGCTTGTCTCCTAAATCGTAAATGTCGCGGACCTTGCCTCGATTGAATAGGGTCAAACCCGGATAGTGTTTCCTGATTCATGGTCCAACCTTTGTCATGGTGACATGTGGATTGAATACTTGAAGGCATCCTAAGCGCCTATTGTCAGCGACACCTAGGATAAGGTCGTTTAGAGCAATGCTTTGACTTCGGCTTCGTTGAAACCCGTGAGCTTTTTCTTGCCTTTGATGATCACCGGACGTTTCAGCAAGTTCGGATCTTTGAGCATGAGCTTGATCGCCTCGTCTTTCGACGGTGGTTTCTGCTTCATGTTCTTTTCCCGATAAAGCGGTGTGCGGGTATTCAAAAAGGCTGGATGGTATCGTCGCCGATGATATCCCGCAACTCTTTCTCTGTGAACGGGTTCTTGCCGTATTCGCGTTCTTCGAAATCGACTTTCTTCGCTTGCAAGAAACTTCTTGCTTTGCGGCAAGTGGTTCACGTCGCTTTATAAATCAGTCTGATCTTATCGGCCATGATTGGTTCCTCTTACTTGAAGAATTTTGCGACGCGCTCGAAGGCCTCCGGTTGGACCTCGTTGCGTTTGGGCCAGCCGCCCTTGAGCGGAGATCGTCGCGTCGATGATCGCTACCGAATCGCCCAGCCAGCCGCGGAAGCTCTGCACTTCACGGATAATTTCAATGTCCTTGTCCCAGTGGACTCTGGTGGCCACCGCCCACATGACCTCCCGCTCGTTGAAGACGTCGACATCGTCGTCGACGATGACCGCGAGCTTCAGATTGGGCATTTCGACGAAGGCCTGCATGCCGGCCTTATTGGGCTCGTTTCTCGAATTCTTTCTTGATGGAGATGTAGGCGATGCAGCGTCCCGCGCCGGAAGGAGGGAGATGAATCGCCTTGATACCGGGAATATTTTTCTTGATGACGTTATATACGCTTCCTTCTTTGGGAATACTTCCGAGGTTCCAGTGGTCCATGTGGCCCGGCCAGAAGTCTTCGACGATCCCGTTCCGTCGATAGGTGATCGCTGTGACTTCAATGACCGGCACCTGCATTTCTACTTGGTAATAGCCGAGGATTTCACCAAAGGGGTTCTGGGTATCGCGGACGTGTGGTAGGGATCTCGCCCTCAATGATCACTTCGGCATCCGCAGGGACAAGAAACTTATCGCCCCACGTGGTCGAAGGCGTGAGCCGCAAGGGCTCGTTCAGAAACGCGGAGGCGGTTAAATAGTCATTGTTGCCCATCGGGGTCATGCAGCACGTGGAAAGATAAAAGGCGGGGTGATGACTCAAAATAACAATCACCGGGGCGCGCTTATTCTCGGCCTCATATTCGCAGGTCATGGCTTCCAAATGATGATGCTTGTGGGCGGAGAAGCTCATGCGGCGCGGTTCGTAGAATTTGTTTTTCGTAAACGTGATATCGTAGAAATCTCTGTTCAACCCCTTCATGGCGCAAGCCATGGTCAGGTACGCTCCGGCGTCGTCTTTCTGATGCATGGGAATCGGTAAAGTTCTCAAGTCGGCCTTGTCGCCCGTCAGAACTACTTGTTTGACCGGCGCCTTCTCCGGTGGAATCACTTCCACCGAGCCAGGCTGCAACTCCCGTCTAGCGACTTCCAGGCTGACGTCCATGCTGGATTTAATGTCTCCCATGTCCAGGGAATCGGCGACATACTGCCGGGTCACCCAAGGATTGTAAAAGAGCGAAAAGTCGGATTTTTGCCGTTTAATGCAGGAACGTTTTCGAACAAGACCATCTTGGGTTCGTTGCGAATATCGAGGTGTTTTAGATAGGCAACGGTCTCATAATTGTTGGCATCGATGAAGTTTTTCTCTCGGATAACTGAGCCCTCTCTTTTGCCCCCTCTTGGGCGATGAAACCGGGTAGATCTTTAGCCATGCAAATTCTCCTTTGGTGGACTCAAGAATATCAATTCTACTTAGTCGAATCGTTTATGGAGTTCAAGGGATTCAGCTTTTCGCAGGGCGACCGGGCGAGCGGAATTTGTTTTTCCAGCCGGAGCGCCAGAGCAAGCTAATCAGGCGCCGCATTTGCATTGTCTTTTTCTCACTGGCCGGGAACCACGGGAAATCACTTTTCAGTCCAAAACGGTCGATGACAATGGATTTCTGATAGCAGTACTTGCGAATGCCTTCTGCACCGTGTCGGCGACTGAAGCCACTGTCTTTGACGCCACCCATGGGCGTGTCGGGAATAATATAGTTCACCAGACCGTCGTTGATACAGACTGTCCCGGCGAAAAGTTTTTCGGCCATCTGGCTTGCTTTCTCCTTGTCCCGCGTGAATACGCAAGCATCTAACCCGTAGCGAGAGTCGTTCGCCAGACGTAAGCGCTTCTTCTGCATCGCGCACCTTTATGATCGGCAGGACGGGACCAAATGTCTCTTCCCGGATGACGCTCATGTCGTGATTCACATCGACGAGCACGGTGGGCTCATAATAGAGCCCGGAGAAGTTCGGATTGGCGCGGCCGCCGGTGAGAACCTTGGCGCCTTGGGCAACGGCGTCACTCACCTGCGTCGAGACCTTTTTGAATTGGTCCTCTGATGTCATGCTCCCAAGCTCGACCTCCTGGTTGCTGGGTCCTTGCCGCAACGACCGCACTTTCTGTACGACCTTATCGACAAAGGCCTGGTAGACAGGCTCCTCTACATAGATCCTTTCAATGGACGTGCATACTTGACCGGAATTCATCAGGGCCCCCAAACGCACGCGTTGCTTGCCCGTTCCAAATCGGCGTCCTTCAAAACAATCAAAGGGTCCTTGCCGCCAAGTTCGAGGGACACCGGGATCAAGCCGGTCGGCGGCCCGGCGCATGACCTGCTTCCCGACCTCTACGCTGCCGGTAAAGGCAATCATGTCGACGTGGTCGATCAACGCCTCACCGGTCTCTGCGGCACCTATGACGACTTGTCAGTAGACCTTCTGGGAATCCGGCTTTTGGGCAAGCTCGACAACGAACAGAGCGGTGAGCGGAGTCAGCTCAGATGGCTTAATGACGACCGCATTCCCCGCCATGAGTGCCGGCATCGCGTCACCAGCGGTGAGTACGAGTGGAAAATTCCACGGGCTAATGATGCCGATGACGCCCAGTGGATGGTGTTCTGAGATCACTTTCTTAGTTTTGAACATGAGTAAGTGAGGTCGAATCTTTTCGGGTTCGAGAAACTTGGCGGCGTTCTTTGCCCAGAAACCGATGACGTCACAAGGTAGAACAACTCGTTGCCGTACACCTCCCCGCGGTTTTCCACTCTCGGAGGTGAGAATGTCAGCGAGTCGTTCCTGATCATCAATCAGAAGGTCGCGAAATCGGTAAAGTAATTCGGCCCGCTCAGAGAAGTTCCTGGTCCCGCCAAATCGCTTGAGCCTTGCGCCCTCGGCCGACAGCCTCAGCGATGTCCGCGGATGACGCGGTTGGCAGTTCTGTGATCGCTTCTAATGTCGCGGGATTTCGAACGTTGAATCGTTTGGGTTTTCACAACATCTTGTTATCAGCTAACGGAAAAAGTCTTGGTTTTCTTTAGGGCCGCCACGTGCGGCGCAGAATGGCAGTCATTCACTCAAGAAGTTGAAATCGCTGGCAATACCTGCAGCCGGAATTATTTTCCTAGACCATCGTCTGGCCACCGCAGATATTAATCGCTTGGCCGGTGATGCCCTTGGCTGGATTTGAGGCCAGATAACCAACCAACTCGGCGATTTCATCGGCCTCTAAAAATCGTCCGATGGGGACCCCGGCGACGGCTTGCGCCTTGAACTGTTCCGGTGTGATGCCCTGAAAGGCTGCTGTTTCATTTATCCCTTGGGTGGCCATTTCGGTGTCCACCCAGCCAGGACAGAACGGTATTGACGGTGATGCCCCGGTTGACGACTTCCAACGCGAGGGCACGGGTGAACCCAACCATGCCATGCTTGGTTGTGCAGTAAGCGGTGTAACCGGGAACGCCGAATTTCCCCAGCACCGACGAAATATTGATGACCCGCCCGCCATTGTGGTCCGGCATGTGTTTCAATACTGCTTTGGTGATGAGGTACATGCCATTAAGATTAGTATCCACGATATTGAACCATTTCGAATCATCCGGGTCATCGATCATGCTCAGGCCCGAGATGCCGGCATTATTCACTAGAATATGGATGGCGCCCCATTTCGATACGATTTCATCAACTGCACGCTCTACGTCGTGCTTTTTCGCACATCCATCGAGACCGGAGCACCGTTAGTCCAAGTTCCTCAAATTCAGCGGTAGCCCCTGCGAGATGGGAAAGATTGCGGGAAGCGATGGCGACTTTTGCGCGGTTTTTGGCCATTTGTAGCCCGATGGCCTTTCAATACCCGTAGCGCCACCCGTAACGAGAGCAATTTTGTCACTGCAGCATAGTTCCAATTAAAGAAGTAAGAGAAGAGCATAAGTAGCTACTTTTCCAGGAAAAGGCAAGAATTCTTGATCGGAGGCCGGGGCTATGACCGGCTGAAGTTCCGTCAAATTTAAATGGTACTATTATTGCTCAGGTTTTTGGCCCTAATGCCGATTAATTCAAGAGAGATTCCAACTTATCGTTCAACAAAAATATTCAGGCGATTTAAAATGAGAATAGGAGCTTAACCGTCAATGGATATTACCCAACTTTTGGCTTTTGGCGTTGAACAGGGCGCCTCGGATTGCCATTTGAGCGCAGGCGAACCACCTATGATTCGTATTCACGGTGATCTAAAGAAATTGGATCACGCCCCTGACCAAGGAGGAAGCTCACGCGCTGGTTTACGACATCATGAACGACGCGCAACGTAAAGCATTTGAAGAAACTCACAGAATGCGATTTTTCGTTTGAGATGGGCGCAGTGGCGCGCTTTCGCGTCAACGTGTTTATGCAACGCAAAGGCGAAGGCGCGGTCTTTCGTACGATTCCAACCAAGATCCTGACCCTTGAGCAGTTAGAGATGCCGGCCATATTGAAGCAACTCTGCGAAAGGAAAAAGGCTTGATCCTGGTTACCGGTCCTACCGGTTCAGGCAAGTCGACCACGCTAGCCGGCATGGTTGATTATCTAAACGAGACCTTCGAAGGGCATATCCTGACCGTCGAAGATCCCATCGAGTTCGTTCATCCGTCCAAGAAGTGTCTCGTTAACCAGCGCGAGTTGGGACCCCACACAAATTCATTTGCCAACGCGCTGCGCGCGGCGCTGCGTGAAGATCCGGATGTCATTCTCGTCGGTGAAATGCGCGATCTGGAAACCATTCAGCTCGCGCTGACGGCAGCGGAAACCGGTCATATCGTATTTGGTACGTTGCACACATCCAGCGCTCTAAGACTGTGGATCGTATCATTGACGTTTTTCCGCCTAATCAGCAGGCTCAGATTCGGGCGCAATTCGCCGAGTCCATCGAAGCGGTGATCACCCAAACTCTGCTCAAGAAAAAGGCGGCGGGCGTATAGCGGCATTGGAGATCATGACGGGCACGACGGCCGTTCGCAATCTGGTTCGCGAAGGTAAGATCCATCAGATTCCTGGAACGATGCAGGTCAGCCAAAAAGACGGCATGCAGACGATGGACATGGCGCTGCTAAACTTGGTTTCACGGGGCCTGGTGAGTAAGGAGGAAGCGCAGTCAAGAGCGCGAATCCGAATCTGTTTGGTGGTGGATTGGGCATAGGCGGAGTTGCCGCGGTGGGCGGCCAGGCCCGCTAAACTAAAGAAGAATTATGGATATAAAAGATCTTTTAAAGTAATGGTTGAGGCGGAAGCCTCGGATCTCTACCTGACGGTGGCACGGCCTCCGATGTATCGCATCGAAGGGAAAATACGATCCATCGGCGATCACATCTTTACGCCCCCGGAGCTCGAGACCCTCGTAAAGTCGGTTATGAGTGAATCCCAGCTTCGAGAGTACGGCGAAAACTTGGAATTGAATATGGCCATGTCTCTTCCCGGGGTCAGCCGCTTTCGCGTCAACGTGTTTCGCCAGCGCGGTTCGGCGGGTATGGTGATTCGCCGAGTCAAAGCCGAAGTGTCGTCTCTAGCAGAACTCGGGTTGCCGGACATACTGAAAGAGATCACCATGTCGAAGCGTGGGCTGGTGCTGGTGGTGGGCGCAACGGGATCCGGTAAATCGACTACTCTGGCCGGGATGGTCGACCATCGTAACGCCACAGAATCAGGCCACATTATCACCATCGAAGACCCCATCGAATTTGTCCACCGGCACAAGAAATCCATCGTCACTCAGCGGGAGGTTGGATTCGACACCCATTCGTTCCAGTCCGCGCTGAAAAACACCTTGCGGCAAGCGCCCGACGTTATTCTCATCGGCGAAATTCGCGATACGGAAACCATGGAAGCCGCAGTGACTTTTGCCGAGACGGGACACCTTTGTCTGGGAACGCTTCACTCTAACAACGCCAACCAGGCGATCGAGACGGATTATGAATTTCTTTCCGTTGGAGCGGCACGCGCAGATCTATCTCCAGCTTTCCTTAAATCTCCGGTCGATTATCTCACAGCGGCTCATACCTTCTTTGGACGGCAAGCGGGTAGCCGCGCTGGAGATCCTGATGGATACCCCACGCGTCAGAGATCTCATCAGAAAAGGCGATGTCGATATCCTCAAAGAGGCCATGGAGCAGGGAGTCCAGGAAGGCTGCCAGACCTTCGATCAAGCGCTTTTCATGCTCTATAAAGAAGGAAAGATCAGTCTGGATCAGGCGCTCATTAACGCCGACAGCGCCAATAATCTACGCCTCAAAATAAAACTTGCGGGCTTGAAGGGCGACGAGGAGACAGATCCGCCAGAAGCACCTTCTAATGGAAACGGACGGGAAGACCCAAAGCTCGACGCGTTGAAATCCAACTCCGCTTTGCGTTTGCAGAGGAGTTAGGAATCGGTGGTTACCTGGAGCCGGGAAATCGCTGGAGATCCGTTGCCGGCCGGTGCATAATCGGTGGCCGCTGGTTGGCCAGAAGCCACAATGTGGTGCAGGCAACCGAGACCAAGAAAACGTCCATGACTGAACCCAACGAGTACGCGCAGCTCTTGCGAGCCATTGGCCAAGCGTTGGAGGTCCTCCAGTTCGGTAGCTTTACGATGGAATTTACCGGCGGAGACTTTCTCGTGCGCGGTAGCGCAGCTACGTCAACGGAGCAGGAGGAAGCTCGAGCGATGCGGGAGAAAGTCGTCAGATTTGTGTGGGAAGCCCTTCCCGGTGAAAGAGCTTCGGAGGCGGAGATAGAGTTTGCCATGTCCATATGGCCGGCCGAGCTCGATCTACGCTACACGGTCAAAGACATGGATCGATTGGAGCAACAGGGAAAAGCGAAACGACGAGAATATAGCCGACGTACCGGACGTCGCCAGTCTATCTCAGCTCCTCCGCACAATCGGCGCCTATGTTGCGCAAAAGGGCCCGATTAGTAAAGATCGTTCGCTATAGAGAGTCCCTGGTGATTCGAGTACGACACCGTTGGAGGGGAGCGAAGAGAGGAGACGGTATCAGCGGCTAATTTGTACGAGTTCTGGGCGACATGTTGTACCTGCAAAGATCCAGCGGTGGTAAGAAGTAGGATCGAAAAATGTCTCTAGCGGGATTTTCTTAGGCTAAACGATGGCTCGCTTGAAATCATACCTTTAAGAGAATCCATGCTGTAACGGCCGTTCCGATGATCGCTCCGCCGTAGCACAGCACAGCCAAGAGCTTACTCATGGTTTTGAGCCCCATGTCGTTCAGCGTAAAGTAGAAGCGATGAGCCCAATGGTAGAGGGGCAGAACGATCAGGACAAAGAGATAGAGCTTTCACCCACCAGATCCGATAGAGCGCCCCGGTGTCGGTAATCCAGCCAAGTGGCAGCGCGAAGCCAACGAGAATGATGTGAATGGGAACCAGAAATGCGGCTACTACGCCTCCGGCCGAGAAGAGTCCCCACCAAAGAGGTTCAGTGGTTTTTTCCGTCGTCATGCGTTCAGCCTTTAAGCGCGAGAAATAAAATCAAGAACAGCCAGCGATACTACTGACCCAGGCGCCGATGTGCAGCGCCGTAACGATCTGATCGCGAGACCAAACGCTCTCCCAGCCGAACCGGCAGTACCACGGCTGAAGATTGAAACCAGGTAACGCTGTGATACAGGGCGAACAGCAAAGCCACCAAGTGAAAAGAATCCATCCCGGCGAACTGAGTTTTTGTGTGAAGGCGACGTATAGCGTCGGGCCCCTGGATCAACTGATAAATCTGGACAAAGGTAGACGACGAGAAAGAGGGCGATAAAGACACTCTGAAAGCTCGCGCAGCATGAAAAGAAAATAACTCTTTTTCCTCAGCCACCACGTGGCCGGCATCTTGGGACGATAGAGTCTGGAGGGGTCGGGCCGCAGGTTCCGCTCATCGCTCCCCCAGGGCATCAGCATCGACTTAAACCAGTTCTTGGTCGTATCCACTTTCGAGCGTTGTATGGCGGCAGCCGGATCAACATCTTTAGGGCATACCACGCTGCATTCTCCAACAAAGGTGCAGTCCCAGATGCCGTCGTGGTTGCCGATCACGGCACGCTGCTCTTTGCCCTGATCGCGCGAATCCATGTTGTAGCGGTAGCCGAGAGCGATGGCTGCCGGGCCCAGAAACTTCGGCTCCAGCCCGTACACCGGGCAAGCCGCGTAGCAGAGCATACAGTTAATGCACTGGGTGAACTGGTGGAACGCCTCGAGTTCCGCAGGCGTCTGCAGGTATTCACCTTCGAGCGACGGGTTTTTCCTCCTTTCGTATGATCCAGGGTTTTACGCTCTTCAGTTTGTCTAAAAAGTCACTCATATCGATGACGAGGTCGCGGATAATCGGAAAGTTAACCAGCGGCTCCACCCGAATCTCTCCCGGGTAATAGTCGCGCAGGAATGCGGCGCACGTGAGTTTGGGCGTGCCGTTCACCATCATGCCGCAGCTACCGCATACGCTCCCATACGACAAGACCAACGATAGCTTAGCGTCCCATCCATTTGGTCCTTGATATGGTTTAAGGCGTCGAGAACGACCCAATCCTCCTTGTAGGGGACGGCGTAGGCTTGCGTTGTCGGAACCTGATCTTGCCCAGGCCGATAGCGGGTAACGTTCAATGTAATGGTTGGTTCTGCCATTGTCTCCTCTCAGAGTCTAGCACCGAGCGTTGAGTTTCGAGTCCTTCTAATACTTTCTCTCCTCCGGTGGCCATCGGGTGATGGTGACTGGCAGGTAGTCGATCTTTGGTCCGTCGGGTCGTTCGGTAGGCTAAAGTATGCTTTAGGAAATTCTCATCGTCGCGTTTAGGAAAATCTGTCCGCGTATGAGACCCACGCGACTCCCTGCGTATTAGCGCAGAATTCGCAACCGCCTCGGCTACGTCAAGCATGAAATCAAGCTCAAGTGCGTTCATGACTTCCGTGTTGAAGGTGCTGCCTCGATCCTCAATGATGATGTCCTTGAATCGTTCTCTAAGAGTTCTCAGCGTCTTGCAAGTCTTCTCCATCTTTGGCTCGTCACGATAGATTCCCGCGCCTTCCTCCATCGTTTTTCTGCATCTCTTGGCGAATGGTTGCGATTCTTTCCTTTCCACCATCCTTCCGGAAGAACTGACGATCAAGACGCCGTTGTTCGTCGGCAGCCAGTGCGTCGATCGCGGCTGACGCCGGAGCGGCGACATTCGTGGCGTGGGCAGCAGCAGCGCGACCTGCCCGAGTCCCGAAAACCAACAGCTCGGTCAGGGAGTTGGAACCCAACCGGTTGGCGCCGTTAATTGAAACGCACGCCGTTTCGCCTGCGGCATAAAGTCCCGGCAAGTTTGTTTTGGCGTTGATATCGGTAGAGATGCCTCCCATCATGTAGTGCACCACCGGCCGTACCGGAATTGGCTCATAGACAGGATCTATGCCCACGTACTTGCTCGCCAGCTCCTGACAAAGGTAATTTCTTGTTGATGATTTCCTCGCCCAGGTGGCGCAGGTCGAGATGCACGTAATGGCCGTAAGGTCCCTCAAACGTGCGGCCTTTGGCGAGCTCCTGCATATGACAACGCGAAAGAATATCCCGGGGGCCCAGCTCCATCTTGCGATGCGTGGGCTTATCTGTCGGCGGTCCAAGGCCGTAGTCCTGGAGGTAGCGGTAGCCGTCTTTGTTCTTTAGCCATCCGCCTTCACCCCGTGAGGCTTCCGTAATCAAGATGCCAGTTCCCGGCAAGCCCGTGGGATGGTATTGAACAAACTCCATATCTTTCAGCGCGACTCCCGCTCGATAGGCCGCCGCCATGCCATCGCCGGTGTTGATCGCGGCGTTGGTGGTGAAAGGGAAGATGCGGCCGCCTCCTCCCGTGCATAGGATAACAGCTTTGCCGACAATAACTTCGACTCGGCCTGTATAAAGGTTAATGGATGTGACCCCGCACACCTTACCATCGTCGACCAACAATGAGGTGAGAAAGCACTCGTCGTAGCGGGTGATGTTGTCATATTTGAGGGAAGTTTGGAAAAGGGTGTGAAGGAGATGAAATCCCGTCTTGTCAGCGGCAAACAGGGTCCGATCGACGCTCATCCCGCCGAAAGATCTGACGCTCACGCGCCCGTCCGGGTCGCGACTCCAGGGACATCCCCAGTGCTCAAGTTGGATGAGTTCTCCAGGCGCCTCCTTGACAAAAGCCTCGACTGCGTCTTGGTCCGCTAGAAAGTCGGCTCCAAAAATGGTGTCCTTCGCATGAAGGTCGAGGCTATCGAAGTCGCGTAGAACAGCCGCAGTTCCTCCTTCAGCAGAAACCGTGTGGCTTCTCATCGGATAGACTTTGGAGACCAACGCGATCGACAGCTTGCTCGACACTTCCGCCGCCGCAATCGCGGCGCGCAAACCAGCGCCGCCGCCACCAACAATAACGATGTCATGAGTAAACATTTTGGGTTGTACTATACGCTGATCCAGTAGGTGTCAAGTTTGTCGTAGCATTCTTGTAGGCCGACAGGAGATCGCGGGCTTGGTTAGTTAGGTTTTTTACGATCGTATAACCGAGTTCTTCTATCGCAGCGAGGATATCGGCGACGGCGGTGAGGTCTTGGATCTCCGCGTGACCCATGCGGACCTTTACCGCGTAGTTATAACCGTATAGGTGTTTCTCCTTACGAAATTTGATGATCTCCTGGGCCAATAGGATGGGATTAACTTTTTTTCCGCCGCTTCCATATAGGGGAATGGAGTAATGGAGTGTTGGAGTACTGGAGTGATGGAATGCGGGTGGTATTGTTGGTTTCCCTACGCATCACTCCAATATTCCACTACTCCAATACTCCAGTTTTCTTTCAGGACATCATGCTGACCTTCGACTCGACTTCCGTAGTCGAGACGATATGCCGCTTGAGGTTCATCTCATTGGGGTCAAAACCCAGGGCCAAACCTACAAACTGAGGCAAGTGGAGAATTGGAAGATCAATCTCTTTTCCTGTTTGTGCCTCTGCCCTCGATTGGTTCCCGTCCAAGTTTAGGTGGCAGAGAGGGCAGGGGTAACCATAAAATCAGCGCCCTTCTCTTTGGACTCGCCGGTGTGCTTCGCCACCATAGCCAGAGAGTTTTCCTCGTTGGCCGAAAGGATCGGAAAGCCACAGCACTTTCCCTTGCCGCTGATGTCTGCCATTTCGGCGCCTAGAATACTTATAAGCTCATCCAGATAGCTTTTCCGCCGGTTAAGTTCTTTTGTCGGGGTTATGGCTTCAGGGGGCGGCGCAAATAGCAACCATAAAAGGGCGATACCTTGAGACCTTTAAGGGGTCTCTGTATCAACGACTGGAGACGTTCGATGCCATAGTCTTCAAAGAGAACCCATAGCAGATGTTTCACCTCGGTAGTTCCCTTGTATTCCAGGCCCTCGTCCGCGAGGAATTCTTTATTCACTTTCTCCCGGTAGTTTGGATCTTCCTTGAGCCGGTAGTTCGCTTGCGCCATCACTCCCGTACAGGTGCTGCATATGGTCATGATCGGCAGCCCCAGCTGTTCGGCTTTGGCGAAGGTTCTAGCGTTGATCGGATCGGTGATGTTCTGGGGCAGAACGCCGGCTCCGGTACAACCTACGCTCTTCAGCTCGTCAAGCTCGATTCCTAGTTTCTCAGCGACCTTGACCGCCGATGGGTAAAGCTCTGGGCAGCCTCCACGGGAGACGCAGCCCGGGTAGAACGCGTATTTCATTTTTCCTCCTGCTCAGCTTTCTCAAAAATTTTCTTGATCTTGTCAGCGTCGGGCCTCTTCGAATGCATGTATGGAATCGGCGCCTTCCCTCGGGTGAGAGCTTTCGCCGCAGTGGGAAGGAGTTTCATGAGGCCCTTGACGTTTGTTAGTCCTTCAGATTCAACGGCCAGCCTTCCCTCATCCAGCCAGCCGCTTTCCTTGACCGACGCGGCAAAGCTCGCGTGGTGCCGGGCGACGGCCTCATGAGTGATCCCAGAGTTGAAGGCCCTGTCTCTCAAGGCAACAATTCGCTTCGTCGGTTCTATGGTTCTCGGGCAATGTTCGTCCGCCTCATAACAGTGAACGCAATCCCATATGCCCTTGGGTTTTTCAACGATCTTTACTTGTTCCCGGGAATCTTTGTTCCGTGGATCAAAGGCGAGCCGATAGGCTTTGGTCAGAGCCGCGGGCCCGAGAAAATCAAAATCCACTGGGAGGACGGTACAACCCTCGTCGCACATGCCGCAGTAGAAGCAACTCATCACCTTTCTTAGATCCCGCATTTCAGCTTCTGATGCCAAGGGTTCCCCGTTTACAGGCGAGTCGTCAGGTTCCAGCCACGGTTTGACCGCTTTAATCTTATTCCACATGAAGGCGTCCCAATCGAAAACGAGGTCCTTGATGACGGGGACGTTACGGAGCGGGTCGAGTGAAATTTCCGGGCCTCGCTTCGTATAGTCAGGCACCTTCGCGGTGCAAGCGAGGCGGGCACTCCCGTTCACGCGCATCATGCACTCGCCGCAGTAACCCCGGCCACAACAGCCGCGAAAGGCTAGTGTGCTGTCGCTCTCGTCACGGATTTTTAGCAGAGCGTCCAAAACCGTGGCATCCTCTGCCAACTCCAGGGCATAGTTGGAACGCCCTGGTTTGCCGTCTTTCTCAGGGTCCTTGCGATAAACCTTGAAAGTTACTTCCATGAAAACCTCCTCTTCCGGTCTTTACCCGGCAGCAACTGGCTTCTTCTGCAGTTGCCCTGATCCCCGACAAAGCTCACGAGGGTGTGGTTCTTCCAGTTGGTATCATCTCGTTCTGAGAAATCCGCCCGCTGATGTGCCCCTCGGCTCTCGGCCCGTGCCCCGGCGGCCAACGCCACGACCTCCGCCAGGGTTAGCATCGAGCCCAGCTCAATATAGGAGGTGAGCTCGTAGTTATAGATCCTGGATGGGTTCTTGACTCGAAGCCTTGAGTATCGATCCTTCAGACTCTGAATCTGACCCAATGCCTCTTGCAATCCGGTGCCGCTCCTGATGAGGCCAGCTTTTTCATTCATCAAATGTCCCAGTTCGCTGTGGACCTTTCCCAAAGAATCCGTAGACGACTCCGCTGAAAAGATCCTGGCGAGCTGCTTTTCTTCATCCGCTACCTTAGCTGCTGGAAAGCTCTTCTTTGGTCCAGCCGTCGCGTGCTTCGCCGCATTCTCTCCCACCCTTCTTCCAAACACGACCGCCTCGGTCAAAGCATTTCCCGCCAGCCGGCCAGCGCCGTTGAGACCGTTACATGCGCATTCCCCGACCGCAAATAAGCCCGGTACTGAGGTCTCTCCAGCCGCGTTGGTCTCAATTCCCCTATGGGCCGGTGCGCCAGCGGGCGAATGGGCACGAGGTCTTTCGTTATGTCCAAGCCGGCAACGGTCCGGAGCGATTCCTGAGTCTGAGGAAAATAGGCTCGCAGTTTTTCTTTGCCAATGGCTCGCAGGTCAAGGGAAACGCCGCCGCCTCCGTTCTGCAAAGCGTGATGGATGGAAAGACAGATTTTGTGCCGTGGCATCCCTTTAGATCGGCTATTGATTCACCTTTCTGGTTGACAATCATTGCACCTGCGTTTAGGGCCGCTTCGGTGATCAAGAGGCCATGCTTCTTAGGGAAAACTGTTGGATGGAACTGAATCATTTCCATGTCCATCAGTCTCGCGCCCGCCCCATAGGCCAGGCATTGACCGTCCCCCGTCGTTCCAAGTGACGCGGTGGAGGGAGATAGAGCCGGGTAAATCCGCCGGTAGCTAGAACGACTGAATGGGCCGAAAACGATTCAAGTTTTCCCCTCTAAGACCCAGGGCGATGGCTCCGATGCACGTTCCTCCCTCGACCACCAATGAGGTAACAAACCACTCTTCGAATGATGGGATTTGCTCGCGCTGAAACTGTTCGTGAAGGACTTGCAGGACGATGTACCCGGTCCGATCATCGGCGTAGCAAGTTCGATTCCGGCTGTTTGACCCGAAGCCTCTCAGATCCAGTCGTCCTTCCTTGTCCCGATTGAACGGCACCCCCATTCGTTCAAGCCAGAGGACCTCTTTTGATGCCTCTTGGGTAAATGCCTTAACCACATCACGATCGCACAATTCGTCTCCTGCTAGAAAGGTGTCCGCCGCAAAACTGTCAGGCGAGTCATCTTTGCCCAACGGTGCGTTCAGACCACCCTGTGCGATTGCTGAGTTTGTTCTCAGCGGGTGGACTTTTGAAATGAGTCCTACTGAGGCTCCCGCACGTTTTGCCGCGATGGCTGCTCTTAGTCCCGAAGCGCCACCACCGATCACCAATACATCAAATTCTTGCATTTCAGTATCGCTTTTCTTGAGCGTCGCTCTTAGTTAAACTCTTTGACCCTATAGCAGATGGCTCTATGACCGTCAAGGAAACGGAGACTGAAAACGCCGAAGATGATGGGGCACTTCTCTGAGGATTGTTCTCGGGGAGGCTTTCCCTGAAGCCGTGCCTCAAATTGAAGAGGGGATCAGACTCTCTCGCATTTTCCACTGACGGATGAGTTGGCTTGCTTAGGCGCGAGATGAAGCTTGCGGTAAGCGCAATTGCTATAGCTTACAAAAGCGGGTCGTTCCGAAACTCGAAGAGGAAGAACAAGGTACGGATTGAGAAACCCCAGATGGCCGGGCGTGGGTGCGCCGGGAATTTTATCTGCGCTCTATCAGTTCTAGCTTGCGGGCAATCCAGGAGCATTGAAGTGACAATGTGGGATGATCCGTCAGAAGCTGTTTGAGTAGCTGCACCGTGCGCTCATCGAAGGGATTAATCTTGATAGCTTCGACTAAACACAACGCCGAGCCTCTCAAGTTGCCTTGACCATGACAGGAAACCGCCAAATTCCTGTAAGCCTCCGGTCGCGTCGAGTCTATGTCGATAGCGCGACGGCAGTAGCTCTCTCCTCGGAGTAAAGCTGCAGCGCGTTAAGGCAATGGGCCGCATTGTTGAAAAGGAAATATCCGGTCTTGGTATCTTTCGGCAAAAGTGACAGGCCGATTCCGTAATGCTCAAGGGCTAATCCCCATTTCTCCTCGGCCTCCGCTAATTCACCCCGCGCGAGATAAGCCTTGGCTATTTCCGAATTCGTATTGGGGATACCGTGTGGCGGCTGGAGTCTGTGAGCAGTGTCCATGCCCTAAATAAAAGAGCAAAGGGCGCGCCACGAAGAAAAGCCTGGAAATTGCGTAGTTTTTTGAGGGCGCCGGTCAGGACATTTGGCAGTTCCAGGTGTCAATTTATCAGCTAATGTCTCGTACGCTGCCAAACTCTGACTTTCCTTGGACAACGTTGGACAACCAGAAATCAACAAAGAATTTGATGGCATTGAGGTGTCGAGCAAGAACGTAGATACACGCAATGCGTGGAAGTGGGTGTGCCCCGTTTGAACTGTAACCCGAGTCGATTTTAGGTGATGCGTTCGGAACTGTAGCTGGGTACTAAGAATATGTGGTCAAGGTTTTCTTGTATGAACATTCGTCCGGTCTTTAAACATAAGGTTTTATGGCCATCGATAGCCTGAAGCTGTGGAGGCCGAGTCGCTCCTGGGTAAGTTTCGGCGATACTCTGTTTCTCCAACGGACCGTTGTCTAGATGAATGCGAATGCGCATGGGATGCACGGCACCACATTCGACGCAGCGCACGTAAATGTCATATTGAGGCACTGGCAGTCCCCTTTGTCTAATCCTACTTTGGCGCATAGATAAGGACTGGTCAACATCACATCCAGTCTGTTTTGAGCTGGCTCTCAGAAATAAAGACGCAAGCCCATCATCTCAACGACGCGCTCGAATCTCTAATGCGCCAAAGATAGATCGTTCGCACCAATCCGGACGAGTCGGTCATCTGCTCCACTCGATCGGGCTTCCAATCCCCATGCTGAAAGCGTGAGAAACCACCCTGGACCCCGGCTTCAACTGGCGCCTTATCGCGGCTCTCAGGCGTAGGTTGGCTCCGGGATACAGATACATCGTCACCACACTGGCAGGCGATAGGTCCACGGTGCGGACGTCTTGGTCGCGAATTTCGGCAAGAGCCTCCACGCCGGCCTCTTTGATATTACGCCTTGAATGTGTCACCAGTGCAGAGTCGATCTCAAAACCGACGGCCTGGGCCCGGTATCGTCTGGCCGCTGTAATCACGATTCTTCCGTCTCCCGATCCAAGATCATAAAGAAGGTCCCCCTGGCTGACTTGAGCCAGCTCCAGCATCCGATCGACCACTTCTTGGGGTGTAGGCACAAACGGAGCGATATACGTCGGGTCGCGGTCCTGCTCCTCCGCATAAGCGAGGCCAACGGAATCATCGCCGTCCGAGTCAAATTCCATGCCGCCGATTGCCACGAATAGAGTTACAAAGACCAAGAACAAAACCCGACGCCATCGTTTCATCTGATTGCCCTTTTTCTATCCGTATTCTTTTAGTGCCTCACGAGGAGCTCTCAGCTTGTGAAGCATGCTGAGATATAGGAAAACAGACCTGCCCAGTTGCTGACAGATACTATCTCGTTCTCGCGTCATTCGTTAGTTGGTGTAACCAACCAAAGGACAACCGCAAAAAGTAAGAAAGAGAGTGAGCACGACTACTTCAACTCGATATCCTTGCTAAAAACTCGATGGCGGTTTGGCCGACCTGTTCGGTGTCGTAATAGGCGTAGCCCGCGACCGCCAGGGCGCCGATGGCGGGCAGGAGTCGCCAGAGCCCGCGGCGCGCGACGCGGTGGACGACCCTGATCCCGATGCTCTCCAACACGTTTTCAGCCACCCGCAACGAGCCGCGCTGTACGACAACTCTTTCCCCATGCGTGTCAGGAGGTCGCGCACGACCTGCGCGGTGGCGTGGCGGAACAAACAGTAGATCATCGATTCTTCCGTGAGCTTTCCTTTTTTACCGAACACGGCGCCGATGTCGGCCACCATTTGCGCCTGCAGCCGCCAGATGACAGCGAGATCCGGGAGAATCGTCAACCATCCTAAGGGCCCGGACGGCAGCGCAAGGGCTCCAGAGATCGCAGCGGCTTTGAAGGAAGCTTCAGAGATCAGCTTACGAGATCGGATCAGGGCTTCACTCGTTTCTTTCTCGGTGCTTGTCGGAATTTCATGGATCACCTTAAAGAGAATGCCGAAGAGTTTGTCCAGCAATTCTCGTTCTTGTAAAGCGCCCCTAAGGATAAGCGGATTGTGACTAGACATACAGTCCTCCACACATGGGTTCTTGGGAAGTTAAACAGTTGGTGTGCGAGGTATTGTGAACGAGTCGGTTGGGAAAACCTTTGCTGCAAGGTGATGTTCAGTTCCACTCGCACATCATGGTAAGACTTTACGCTTCGTGGGTTGCGGCCAGCGAATGGTCAAATACTAGCGAAGAAGTATCGTGATGGCAGAGAAAAAATGCCAACGTATTCTAGCAAAAGTGATTAGGTCAGAAAAAACGCCGCTTTATGTCAAGACGAGCCCGTTTTTGTGCGCGGACACCTTGGTATATTCTCGACCCGCGGGACAAAAGCCGGTAGGGAGAGCTTGCCTGTTTTGTCCTCGTCGATTCATTCCCGCTTTGCAGAAACAATTAAGAGCGGCTTGTACGGGGCGTTAGGGTTGGCGGTTACGTATTTGAAACCGTGACAGCAATAGTCCGTTCGGCAATGGATTTGTCGGCATAAGTCGCACGGACCCTTAATTGATGGGAGCCGTTGCCGAGGGCTCTTTGTATTGAGAGCTCCCGAATCACCGTTGAATCGATACGGGGACAGGAATTCCGTTGTACCGAGTACCGTCGATAAAAATTCGACCCGATACCGGAACACCGGAAGGAACAGCCGTCCAGATAACCGGAAGACCCGCTCAGGTGTCGCGCCATTGGCGATATTGGTGGAGATGGTATTGACAGTGGGACTCGGGGTTGGTGTCGATGATACGTTTGAAACTGTGACAGCAACAGTCCGTTCGGCGATAGAGCCGTCGGTATAGGTCGCGCGGACCTTTAGCTGATGGGAGCCATTGGCGAGGGTATTTGTATTGAGAACTCCCGAAGGATCACCATTGAATTGATACGGGGATTGGAATTCCGTTGTGCCAAGAGTGCCGTCGATAAAAATTCGACCCGAACTGGAACACCGGAAGGAACAGCCGTCCAGACAACCGAAGACCCGCTCAGTGTCGCGCCATTGGCGATATTGGTGGAGATGGTATTGACAGTGGGGCTCGGGGTTGGTGTTGATGATGTGTTCGAAACTGTGACAGCAACAGTCCGTTCGGCGATAGAGCCGTCGGTATAGGTCGCGCGGACCTTTAATTGATGGGAGCCGTTTGCCAGAGTGTTTGTATTGAGCACTCCTTCGGGATCACCGTTGAATTGATAGGGAGCGTACAATTCCGTTGTGCCAAGAGTGCCGTCGATAAAAATTCAACCCGAACTGGAACACCGGAAGGAACAGCCGTCCAGACAACCGAAGACCCGCTCAGTGTCGCGCCATTGGCGATATTGGTGGAGATAGTATTGGCGGTTGGCGGTGGCGGTGGAGTTGGGGCGGAAGCAGAAGTGGTTGCGCAGGCCTCGTTGGAGTAGGGTGAACCACCGACGCTGTTAAAGGCGCGTACTCGATAGCAATAGGTTGTGCCGTTTGACAGGTCGGTGTCGGTATACGAGCTTTGATTAGCAGGGATGGTTGTAAGCGCTAGAAACGCGCCGCCATTGCCCGTTTTACGTTCGATATCAAAACCGTCTTCGTTCTGCGAATTGTCAGTCCCAACTCAACTGGAGTGAGGCGGCATCAACGTTTTCGTGCCAGATCAACGCTGCGAGCACGAAGAAACAAGTGGAAATCAGAGATTGAGAGCGGTTAAGCCTAGAGAGCATTCATTTCCTCCCGCCACGAAAACTGTCTGGCTTGTGATTGTGACGGCTCTAGGACGCAACTCTCAGTGTGCGACGGGGGTTCGTCCGATTTCGAAGCGTCACGCTCACCGAAGCAATCCCTGTTCCAAGTTGTCTACTTTTGTCCAGTCAATGATTTAAGGGCTTTCCGTTCGAGATACGAGACAGACTCTCTATCTAAGGGAACTCCTGGTAAGGAAAGCAGGGAAAAACTTTTCCGCCTCAGGCACGATAAAGGTAAGCTCAGATAAAAAGTCCGGATAAGCCTACACCTGAGTTGGAGGTTGCATACACACACGAGAGAAGGAGAGCGACGTGGACCATCCCCTCGTTTTTGTGCTAACAGACACTCCATGAAGGGCGTTCAACAGCTTCATCAAACCATAACCACTTGCCGCAAATGCCCGCGGCTGGTGCGCTGGCGCGAGCAGGTGGCGCGCAATCCACCGCGGCGCTACCAAGACGAAAGGTATTGGGCCAGACCTTTACCGGGTTTCGGCGATCCTGATGCGCGTCTTTTGATTGTCGGCCTCGCGCCGGCGGCGCACGGAGGCAATCGAACCGGCAGAATATTCACGAGGCGATCGCAGTGGCGACTGGCTCTACGGAGCGCTCCACGCTGCCGGATTCGCCAATCAGCCGGACTCCATTCATCGAAATGACGGTCTGAAACTAACGGATTGCTACATTACCGCCGCTGTCCGGTGCGCGCCGCCGGATAATAAACCGAGCAGGGTTGATTTGAGCGCTGCCGGCCGTACCTCGTTCAAGAGCTCGAACTGTTGAAGACCGTCCGTGTGGTCATCGCTCTGGGAAAGATTGCTTTCGACTCGTTTCTTGCGGCCCATCAAGAAAACGACGGCGCGGTTCCCAAACCGCGACCGCGCTTTGGCCACGGCGCATCAGTTGTTCTGCCTAATGGCGTGACGTTGATTTGCTCGTATCACCCCAGCCAGCAAAACACGTTCACCGGAAAACTGACGCGACCGATGTTTCAGGCGGTGTTTGAGCACGCCACCCGTATCCTGCGATAGAGCTTAGGATTGTCGGATGGTCTGCCTCATGCGAGCCGGGCCGGCCGTGCAACTTGCCGCACGGTCGGTTGAAAGAGAATCTATTTTCACGGCCGGGGGAGTGTTATAGAGTGGTTCTTGTCAATTGGAGAGGTCCACATGAAGGCCAATGCAGACAATGAATATTCTGAGATCGCCGCCGAATTGAAGAAGCGTCTGGAGGGAGACGTTCGCTTCGACCGATATTCGCGGCTGCTCTATTCGACGGATGCTTCCATGTATCCAGATTGAACCGATCGGCGTCGTGGTTCCGCGCCACAAGGCGGTGATGTCCAGGCGGTGATCGAAACTGCCAACAAGTTCAACGCACCGGTGCTGCCCCGCGGCGGTGGTACTTCCCTGGCCGGACAGACTGTCGGACACGCCATCGTTTTAGATTTTTCGAAGTACATGAAACACGTCCTGGAGGTGAACCAGGAAGAACTCTGGTGTCGCGTTCAACCGGGACTCGTCCAGGATGAGCTCAACGCGTACGTCCGGCCGATGGGACTTCAATTCGGCCCCGACACGTCGACCTCAAACCGGGGCCACCGATCGGCGGCATGATCGGCAACAACTCCGCCGGCGCTCATTCGCTCACCTACGGTAAGACACTGGATCATGTCTCTGGAGCTCACCGTCTTGCTGTCCGATGGCAGCGAAGTGCGTGCTCGAAGGATTTATCACCCGAATCGTTGGAGGATAAGCGTCAGAGCGGACACTTCGGAAGGTCGGGTCTACTCGGGAGATTGCGCGACTTGCGCAAGAGCATAAGGATGAAATCCTGGTCACGGTATCCCAAAATCATGCGGCGAGTTTCCGGCTACAACCTGGATGGAGTTCATCAAGCCGCAGCCCTTTAATCTATCGCGGATTCTCGTCGGCTCTGAAGGAACATTAGGCACCGTCATCGAAGCTAAGATGCGTTTGGTGCCGAAGCCCAAGTGGACGGCCATGGATGTCATTCACTTTTACAGCGATCAAGAAGCATTGGAATGCTCTCCAGGTAGTTTTGCAAACGGCGCCTTATGCGATGGAATCCACCGAGCAGGATGATCCTCAATTTAGCCCGAGGCAACATCGAGCAATCGAGGAAGCTGGGCTTTGTACAGGGGAATCCTGATTCTCTGTTGATGGTGGAATATGCGGGTGAAACTGAAGACGAGGTCAAGTGAGCAGGTCTACGAGACTCGAAGAACTTCGAAAGAAAGAGCAAATCGGCTATGCCGCCAGCCTGGCATTCAAGCCGGAAGAGGTGAAAGCGATCTGGGGAGTAAGAAAAGCCGGACTCGGATTGCTACTCGGGACCAAGGGCGACAAAGAAGCCGATCGCGTTTGTCGAGGACACCGCCGTCGCGCCGGCGAAGCTTCCGGAGTTCATCAAACGTTTCAGGAGATCATCGCGGGCCACGATGCAATTGCCGGCTATTATGGCCATTGTTCCGTTGGCTGCATGCATATTCGCCCGCTGATCAACCTCAAGGAACCCAGCGAAATGACCAAGATGGTCTCGATCGCTAACGCGATTTCAGACTTAGTTCTTGAGTATAATGGCGCTATGTCGGGCGAACATGGCGATGGCCTGGCGCGCAGCCATTTCAACCAAAAACTTTTGGAGCTGTTCTCTATGAAGCCTTTCGCCAAGTGAAGCGGGCGTTTGATCCAAAGAATCTCATGAATCCTGGAAAGATTGTCGACTCGCCTGCGATGACAGAGTCGCTGAAGATCAATCCCCAGTACAGGACATGGCAGCCGGATACGACCTTGGATTTCAGCGGGCAAGGTGGCTTTGTCGGGGCCGTGGAGATGTGCAGCGGTATGGGGAGTGCCGGAAGAAGCTGGACGGCACCATGTGTCCGTCGTACATGGGGACCCTCGACGAAGAACACTCCACGCGAGGCAGGGCGAACGCGCTGCGTTCTGTGCTTTCGGGAAAAGTCCCGAAAGAAGAATTCACCGGGAAGCGGCTTTACGAAGTTATGGATCTTTGCTTGGAGTGCAAGGCCTGCAAAGCGGAGTGTCCCTCCAACGTGGACATGGCAAAGCTCAGAGTATGAGTTTCTCGATCACTACCATCGTGCCAACGGCCTGCCGCTTCGCAATCGGCTATGTTCGGCGGCATCGAGCGGCTGAATCGGATCGGTTCGCAATTTGCGCCATTGTCAAACTGGATCGTAGGTTCAGGATTGAATCGCTGGTTGATGGAGAAACTCGCGGGGATCGATCGCCGGAGGCCATTGCCTCAATTCGCCGGCGTCACGTTCGAAGATTGGTTTGAAGGCCACAAGGCAGAGGGCGAAGGAGGCGAAAGGGGAGGTTGTCCTGTTTCATGATACCTTCAATAATTTCAATACGCCCAACGTTGCCATCTCTGCGACACGCCTCCTAGAGCGTTTGGGTTACCAGGTGCGGTTGGTGAATAAACGCTGCTGCGGCCGGCCGATGATTTCAAAGGGCATGTTGGGAGAAGCGAAAAACAACGCGCGCTGGAACGTCGATCAACTGGCGAGATACGCTGAAGACGGCGTGCCAATTATCGGTCTCGAGCCGTCCTGTTTGCTTACCCTGAGAGACGAATACCCCGAGTTTCTCAGAACCAACGACGCCGAACGGGTTTCAAAAACAGTTTTCTGCTGGAAGAATTTCTGATGCGCGAATTACACGCGGGCAAATTGGCGCTGAATTCTAGCAACGGCAATCGAAAGGCGCTGCTCCACGGTCATTGCCATCAAAAAGCTCTGGTCGGAACCGCGCCGACAGTCTCGGTTCTCAAGTCGGCAGGTTTCGAGGTCAGCGAAGTCGACTCGGGCTGCTGCGGTATGGCCGGCTCTTTCGGTTTCGAAAAGAGCATTACGATCTATCGCTAACGATCGGCAATCGCCGCCTGGCTCCGGCGGTTAAAGGGGCGAGCGCTGAAGTTGAGATCGTGGCACCTGGCATTTCTTGCCGCCAGCAGATCGAACACCTGACAGGTAGAAAAGCGAAGCATCCGGCGGAGGTGTTTGTGGGAGAGTCTGGAACATAGCGATCACAGCGCTCCCCATGGCTCGATGCCGGGATTGACGTCAGCGCTAAGCGCGTCGCCGTTGTACCGTGCTGTGGGAACATAAGGGTCCAGCCCAGGCGCGATTTTGTCTTGCATGATTTCGACCACGCTTTTGTGGATGCGCTGGCCTTGTCGGATCACGCGCGGGGCGCGCTTGATGTTGAATAGCTTAGCGATGCGGCCGACGAGCCCCAATTCGGCGTAGAATTCCGTGTAGGAGTCACGCCGTCCGCCACGGTGGGATCTTTCCCAATCAAAATCCGGGAGGCCGCGCAGGTCGATCGAGATTCCAGCGTCTCGCGCAGCCTTCAACACCCAGATGAATGCGATGTTCGACAGATTGGTATCGGAGTAGCCGCCGCCGATATTGGTATGGCAGCCGCTGAACCAGACTTCGTCGACCTCTGTGTTCGCGCCGGCCGGTTTGTCCCAATAAGACGGCTGAAAGCGTTCTCGTTCTTCGTCGAGTGCCAGCGCGTGGGCGACGCGCAGCACATTGCCCGGGTTGATGCGATGAAAGTCGCCGATGGTTCTACCGAAGGCTAATGCGCCAACCGTGTCCCAGATGCCGAGGAAGTCGAAGTTTACCGGCCGATGACCATAGTGCGGCTGATCAATGGGTTTTCCATCCATGTAGTTCTTATAAATTTCCAGCATCTCTTCTTCTTTAAGGGCTCGTCGGCGTGTCGGCAAGCCGGCGGCATCGATCAAACCGGCGAGGCTGCGGATGGCAAAGGCGCCGCGACTGAAGCCGAAGCCAAAGATCCGGTCGCCATCTTGGTAGCGCTCGGCAAGGAAACGATAGGCATCGCGAATTCGTTCCGATGTCCCAGTGCCCGTTGCGCCTTCGAGAAATCTTGTGACGGTTCCAGTGGTGCCGATACCGTTTAGGTATAGGACCTCTCCCTCGAGTCCTGTGAGCGCTACTTTGGCTTTTAAGGGCGCGATAGCCCCGTAGTAGAAATCAGTGGCGAGGGGGATGTCGGCCAACGCCTGCCAAGTCTTTGCGACATTGGAGGGCCTGGCTTCCTCTTTCTCGGTGACCGGATCTCTGTCGGTTTGCCCCGGTTGGTTCCAAGTGCCGTCGATGCATATGACCCAAGTAAATGCCATAAGTCCCTTTCCGGAGACGTATAGTTCGTAGAAAACCTAATCTTTAGGGCGCCTTTTTCTTCTGCATTTCCCTTTGACGTTCGAGATTGGGAATCAGGGTACCAACGGGTGCCTCAGCGAATGTTATCTCCGGATCTATAACTGGTCTTATAACTTAAGGGGGTTTTCAGCACAAATGGAACAAATAGGATAAACCGTGGCCGACCTCGGCCACGGTTTATTTGTGAAATGATTTGACCCTTGGCTCGCTGCGTTGCCGGCAGAGAGTTAGATCGGAATTGCTCCGCCGCTACTTCTTTTCCGCCTTCTTTTCGTCAAGGTTTCGCCGCGTCCTTGGCTTTCTCATCTGACTTCGGTTTCGCGGCTGTCTTTTCTTTCGCCGGGTCGGCTTTCGTTGTATCGGCTTTGGCCGACTCGGTCTTTTCGTGTCAGTTGTTTTTGCCGTCTTAGTGTCTACGGCTTTCTTTTCCGCCTTCGCTGCGTCACTCTTAGCGGGCTCAGCCTTGTTGGTTTCGGACTTGGCGGCCTTCGTGAGTCTCCCGCCTTGCTTTTGTACCAGTCGCAGCCGGCTTGTCGACCACGGTTTTACCGGTTGTGGTAAGCTCCGGCCGAATCTGTTTCATGGTTCCCGGGCCGATTCCAGGAACTTTTTCAAGGTCGTCGACGCTCTTAAAGGGACCGTTCTTGGTTCGGTAATCAATGATGTCCTGGGCTCGTTTCTCGCCTATCCCTTTCAGCGAGGTTAGCTCCTCCTTCGTCGCAGTGTTTATATTCACTGCGGCGATCGCCACGCCATAGATGGCGAACCACATAACCAAAACGACTAACAATTTCTTCATAAATCCCTCCTTTTTTACGGCGTGATTGCCGATTGTCTGTTAGACGCAACATTCCATCGAGTCATTCGAATTGTCCCCGCTAGACGGCAAGTCTAAGTAAGTTGCTCACTTGGAAGCGGGTAATAGCCGCTAGGTGCCTGGGGTGTCAAGTGGATTGAGTGAAAAGAAAATAATTAAGGTAGAGGTTTACCAAGTTCCGGCAAACCAGGATTCCAGTCCTTATCACCGTAAACGAAGATCCAAAAAGGCTTGGCGTGACTGCGCCAGTACTCAGCGGCGGCCTGAAACACATCAATAGCGGTGTTGAAATCGTTTTGGTTTTTGGCGGTAAAGTCTTGTCCGTTGATAAGAATCACGACCCAGCCTTTATCGTCCAGCCATGACAGATCGGTCAGACAATCGTTGAGTGCATCCCAGTTCATGCCGAAATAAGGGGGCATTTGAGCGCTTTGGCGAGACGCGTAAGAAACTCACTCTTACCTTGCACCGTTCGAAGATCCAATTTAACGATATATAGCTTCGCTGTTTTGGCGGCGCGCGCGATCTCGTCGGGGACTTGAGCCGGGCGATAGACGCCCGCGAGTTTGGCATTTGATAATATCTTGCTAAGCGTGTCCATCTTTGTCATTCCCGGATCTGGTGGAAGGTTTGGTAATGGTCGTCCGTGTAATAATACTCCCCCCTCGACCCGACTATGATTCGGCGCGCGCCGCGATCGCGCGAGCCCGGCGTAGGCACCGTATATTCGCGGTAGTAACCGCGCTCCTTCTCGGGTAACCGCCGCTCGAAATTGCCGAAGACCACGCCGTCTCTCTTGTACGGAAATGGCCCGCCTTGCTTGATCACAAAGAGAGCGTCTCGTCCTTCTTTGGGAAGATCTGCCAGGGTGACTTCGTTTGGCTTTGTTCTTTGGGGTTCGCGCGCAAACGCTGGAGCCCCGGCGAGCTGGAAAATCAGTAAAGTGATCAGGATAAACCAGCTTGTCTTCATAGGCGTTGAGGAGCTAAAGCACTGCTTCATTACATTAGCCGGGGTAACGTCACGGAAGTCAACCCTGGTGTTTGCGATTCCAGCTGGGCGAGTTGCGTGGCTTAAATTAGACGCGGACGTCCCGTATCCGTCGATAGCGCTCGAATACCACGGCGCCGGCCCAAGCGGCTCCACCAAACAGCAAGACATCGGTCAGCGACGGATTCCGTGATTGCAGGGCAATCTGGCCGCCTTCGAGAACCAGACCCACCAACAGGCCCACCATAGCGGCGAGACGTTGTCGCTTTCTTGGACTTACATCGCGGGTGCCCGCGGCGATAAGAAAGCCCAGGGCCCAACAAAAACAATTTTTTGCCAGATCGAAAAGCGCTGCTTGCGGCTCGGCGCCATAATACGAGCTGAAAGGAAGCCATTCGATCATAGCAACCCGAAATGGGATCTGGTCTGCCGATCGGATCCAGTCAAATGGAGAAAGCTCCACATAGGCAATGATGCAAAGTATTAGTATCACTAGGATCCGCCTGGCATGTTGACGAGCAAAGGATGTTGCAGCCAAGGGTGGAATCAAGAGAACCCCAACCAGGGCGCCGAGGCTGCTGAGGACAACGTTGTCGAGGTTCGGCACCCGCCCTACAAAAATAACTTGCCTACCTCGATCAGCATAGCGATAACGCTGCATGCGGCCCAGGCCAGCCTGCGGGTGTGGACGGTGCCTTGGGGCAGGTTTTGCAGGGCCAGAGTAGCCGATCGCCGCAAAGAGCAGGATTTTTCCACAAACAGGTCCAACCAAAATCGTCGTAGTCCTCCCGCGAAGGGAATCAGTCGGCTATTTTTGAGATTGTGCCAGACAGCGGAGACGTCCAAAGTAACGTCAAACGGATAGTAAGCGTCGGCAACTGATGCGAGCAGAAGCAAGGCCAGGAGAACGAGAGGGGACGTTGTCGTAAGAGCCGCAACAGTATTAAGCCAAAGCTGCCGCGAAAAGCTCGGAATAGGAGGAATCCTGCCGCGGCGCCTGTGGCTGAACCTATGCCGTTGCATAAGGCGTCCAGGATCGATGCAATTCGGCCCGGAGAAAACATTTGACCGGATTCGATCATTAGACCAGACAAAAGCCCTAAAACTCCTCCGGTTAATGCGACTCTCCAGAATCGACTTTGCATGCGCAAGGAAAATTCCCCTGCCGACCCAAAGAAACCCGAAGGGGGACGAAAAGAAGAACATTGCTCACAACGTCAGGTAGTGAAAATCGCCTGACGCCGTGGTCGTAAGGGGGCGTGAAAAATCGAACAAATTGGGAACGAACAAACTCCGGGTCGTCGCTGAAACGGAATGGAATGAAGGAGCCGTAAAGGATAAACAAAAAATAAAATACGAAAAGCCAACGCAGCAGCTTACGCTCCGCGAGATGAAGTCGGCGAGTTCGGCGAGGCCCGGCATCACCTACACATGAATCATTATCTGATTGCGATCAAGTAGCGGTGTTTTTGGTTCTCGGAGTTGGCTTGAGCGTGGTAGAATAAGTCTATGGCAGACGTCGTGGATCAAGCGAAAGCGAAGGTACGGGCTTGGGTGGAAACACATCGACCACGTAGTTCTCTTTGACGAAGAAAGTTCCTCTCTAATGGACGTTGCATCTGGGAAAACGGTCCACTTGCCCTGGCAAGAGTTAAAGGCTTTTGAGGAAAAGGTCCATCCGGAGACCAAGGATAATTACCTGGTTTTGCTTTTCGAGAACGGTACTCAAGTTGCCCTGGTGGATCCCGGGGGCATCGCTTTCACCCCATTAACGGAAAACACCGGGCCGCTACGAGACCTCCCGCCGGTGGTCTGCCTCAAAGACTTTTTCACCCTTAAAGCCCGGGTCGACCACTATTTATACGACCATCCGGATGAGCCGCTGCCGAAGGAGGTACTGGATTTGGTCATGATCTGCATTGCCACCTTGGACGGCGCGCGGGCTGTTGGCTTTGACATTGGGGATCTGGAAGGAGAGCTTGAGAAATCTCTCAAAGAAATCGAACGGCGAACGGCGTAGGAAGAGTGGAGTAATGGAGTACTGGAATAATGGAATGCTGGGTTAAAATCACTAAATTCGTCAGCGGTAGGTTATGGGGATTGTTAGCGCGTTACGCTGCCCGAAGTGTGGCAAGGAGCCGGCGTCGAAGATCGTCTTTCGGTGTCCGTCGTGTGAAAGCATCCTCGAGGTCAACGTAAAGATCGGCCATCTCACGCGTGCCGATCTGCAGGCAATGTCGCAGAGCCCGGATCGCAGCATTTGGCGTTGGTTCGATTTTTTCCCGTCGAGAGCCGGACATCCATTGTTTCTCTTGGCGAGGGCTCTACGCCGTTGATTCACGCAACCCGGCTTGGCGCGGAGCTAAATATCACCAGGCTTTACTTGAAGAACGACACGGTGTTGCCAACAGGGTCTCTCAAGGACCGCAGTAACAGCGTCGGCATTTCCAAAGCGAAAGAGCTTGGCTTCACCATAGCGACTGTGATGTCAACGGGGAATGCCGCGGCATCTGTTGCTGCTTATTCGGCGGTGGCCGGGATGCAGAGTGTCGTGATGGTGCCGGTGGAAACGGCGCCGTCAAGATCATTCAGGCGCGAGCCTATGGGGCGACGGTCGTGGTTGTCGATGGGGACTTCGATAACGAGGTCGCTCGACTCTATAAGGCGGCAGTCCAAGAGTTCGGCTGGTATGACTGTTTGTCGTCCAACCCGTACCGTGATGAGGGCAAAAGTCCTACGCCTATGAGATGGTCGACCAACTCGACGGCGAAGTTCCTGACTGGGTGATTCATCCCACCGCTGGCGGCACGGGAATCTATGCCATGTGGAAGGGGTTTCAAGAATTTTGTTCTCTGGGCTGGATTCAAAAGCTACCACGGCTCGTGGCTTCGCAAAGCGAAGCCGCAGCGCCGATCACTCACGCGTTCATGAAGGGGCTTGTCGATATCGAGCCGATGGTGGCACGCGCGACGGTAACGGAAAGCATCCAAGTGGGGAATCCGGTGTCTTTGGGTTGGCGAGCGCTAGCCGCGCTGCGTGAGTCAATGGGACGGCGGTGCCGTTGAGCGACGAGGAAATTCTTGAAGCGCAAAGTCTAACGGCAAGACTCGCGGGAATCTTCGCTGAACCCGCGGCTGCAACTTCGGTTGCCGCCGCCAAGAGACTTCGGGCGACCGGAGTGATCGGTCCCGATGAACTCGTAGTCTGCAACCTTACCGGTCACGGATTGAAACAACCGGAATCGATTCGCTTCGATGAGAAAGAACTCACGCCGATCGCGCCGACGTTGAAGCGCTGCGCGAGCAATTGCGGAGAGCAGAAACTGGGGCGTAGCCAGTGCCTCTACGATTAAACCTAGCCCGGACTATTCAGGCTCCGAGGAAAAACTACGACACAGTGTCGAGTCAAGGGATGAGCTTGGTGAGCGAAGGCTCAAGACGAACAGCTTCAATGACGTTCATGACGTTTGGCCGTGCGCTCGAATTGTTTGCACGGTATCTGCTCCAGAGCCTACGTTTGCAGGCCGCCTCACGGTGGAGGTCCATTGCCTTCGATCCGGAGGGCTCGTCCCTTGATCGTTGCTTGCCAGTGAATAATCCGGGCTACGGCTCACCGAAAAGCCGCACGGTGTTGTCGTACAGAAGCTTTTTCTTTTGCGTCTGGGAAAGATCCTTCCGTTCAAGAATTTCCAGCGCCGCATTTTCCCGGCCCTCGCCGTGGGGAAATCCGATGAAAACAGAATTTGATCCTCGCCGAGGAGCTCGAAAGGTTATGCAATAACTTGTCATCGGCCTCCGCGGCGATAAAAATTCTTCCCGACTTCACGTATTCTTCCACACTCTTTCGCGGCAGGTTTTCCGCGTTGGGCATGCTCATGCCCCATAGATGGGCGCCCCGATCGAGAGGCAGGTAATGATCCATCCTGGCGACCATGTAAAAATCCACTCGGCGCCAAACTCGAGAAAGGCGACTTTCAAGTCGGGATAGCGGTCGAGCATGCGGTGACCGACGATCGCCATGAAGGCAAGCTGCGCCGGCAGCGACATGCCGATGATGTGGCCGTCGTAGATCGAGCGCCCGAGCTCCGCAAGCGGCGGATAGCTCATGCCCATGTGCACGCAGAGCGGCAACCTGGTGCGCGCGAACTCATCCCACACGGGAAGGAAACTCGGATCAGAAAGGAGTTGCTCGCCGGCGGTGCCGAAGACAACGGCGGCGCGAGCGCCGAGCCGTTGCATCTCTTCCAGCGCCGCAAACGCTTCCGGTTGGTGACGCACCGGTAACAGGCCGGCCCATTTGAGCCGCTTGGGCGCTTGCTGGCATTGGCTGCCGACATAGCGGTTGTAGGAGCGATATAGCGCCGCTTCGAAGCCCGGATCGGCGGTCATGTGCGCGTAAAGCGTGCTGGGAAAGAGCACTTGACTGTCGAAGCCCATGCGATCCAGGTCGCCTATCCGCGCTGGAATATCCGTGAGACTTACGCTGCCGGGGAACAGATCGCGCGGCTTGCGTCCGCGCCGAACTCCGGCATGATGAGGCGCGGGGTATTGGCCTGCTGCGCGCCCGGACCGAAGGCGTGGGGTTCGAGCCGGCCCTCGATGAGCCAACCGGCGCTATAATTGCCTAGACCGGTTGCGTCGGAGATGTCGACGGGGCGCGGGCGCCGGACGGCGTATTCCTTGGGCAGTGTTTCCCACATGGCCGGGCTGAGCGAACCATGGGCGTCGGCATCGAATGCTTGATAACCCTCCAGCATCAAATCTCTCCTTTATGGCCTGAATTCAAATGACCCAATGAATTCTCAACCCGCCAGCCATCGCTATTGCCATAGACGCTTGAAGAAACCCGCTCTCTCCAGCTCGTCGACATAGCGGTTGTCGTAATAGGCCGTGAGCGGGGTCTTTTGCGCGGCCGCCGCATCGATGAGCTTCAGGCCGACAAGCTGCTCGGAAAGGTCCTTGAAAACTTCCGGCGGCACGCGCGGGTCTTTGGCAAAGGCATCGATTCCCGCCTGGTAGCTCTCTTCGAGCATGGCCGGGCGAGTGACCTTGGTGTACTTGCCGAGCACTTTAATCGCGAACGCTTTGTCGTCGTGAATTTTTTCAGGCCGTCGTAGACGGCTTCGATGAAAACGTTTCACGAGGTCCGGGTTTTCTCGGCGTAGGCGCGACGCGCGACGATTCCCTGTTCGATGAAGCGAATGTTCATATCGCGGATTTGTTTGATACTCACCAGCTCGCGGAAGCCCTTTTCGCGCAGCACGACGCTTTGCGGCGCAGGAATCATGGCGCCGGCGATGGCGTTCGTACTGAGCGCGGTCATCGATTCCGGGTAACCGCCGGTCTGGACAATGACCGCGTCCGCGACGTTGGAGCGGTCCAGTATTGCTTTGGCGGTGAAATGCGAAACCGATCCGAAGCGCGTGACGCCGACCCGCTTGCCGCTCAGCTGAGAAATTTGGGTGATCGAAGGCTGAACGTACAAGGGGACGCTGAATGATTTCACCAGTGCGGCGACTTGTATGACATCACCGCCTTTAAGCACATTGGAGATGACCGCGGGTCCAGCCATCCCCGCGAGATCCGCCTCGCCCGCGAGCATTGATTGAACGATCAGCGACGAAGCACCGGCGAAGACCGGGTCGACTTCCAGTCCGTGCTTCTCGAAAAGCTTCGCTTCATAGGCAACCAGAAAAGGCAGGCTGTGATACGAGATCGGCGAGTACGGGAATTTTACCTTGTCGAGCGCTACGGCGGATTGAGCGCTTATGGAAGCCATCGACAAAACAGCGAGGGTGATGACCGCGATTCTTAGGCGCACTTTCATCCTGATGTCCTCTTCAAATCTTGTAAAAACGCCGCGCGTTGTCGCCGAGAATCGCGGTTTTATGCTCTTCTTTCAAATCGTCGCGCTCGATGATTTCGTCGATTTCCTCCATGCAGTTGTCGAGGGAGATCTCGTGAGGGAAATCCGACGCGAACATGAAGGGTTCCACGCCGACGCGTTCGATGGCATAGGCCAAAGCTTTTCGTTGCCTTCGCAGCTACAAAAGAGCTGGCTGCTCTTGAAGTAGTCCGCTGGTTTGCGCTTGATGCGCAGGCCGCCGTACTCCAACTCCCTTTCCAAACGGTCGATGACCATGGGAATCCAACTGGTGCCGCCTTCAAAAAGCCGACGCGCAAGGTCGGGAATGTATCCAATACACCGTCGACGATCATACCCGTCGCCGCAATGGCCAGAGGTACCGGCATCCCCAAAGCGCGGGTGGCAGGAAAAACCGTGTAGGTATTAAAGCCCAGGTCGCCGTAGCAACCGCCATGCACCGCCAGCGCGCAATCGAGCTTGGCCGCTTCTTCATAGACAGGCCAGAAATGCTGGGCGCTCAAGTGCGGGTTTAGACCGTTGGAAGGCAACATTGCACCGACCATGCCCAGCTCTTTCACGGCGCGTCTTAGTTCGGTGACTGCAGCCGGCACGTCTTGCAGGGGAATCAATGCAATGCCCTTGAGCCGGGAATTGAATTTCAAATACTTCGTGTGCAGCCAATCATTGTAGGCCTTGGCGTAAGCGATGGCCCAAGGTGGGAATGCGACCTGGCCGTAGGCCAGTCCTTCGGTAGGAAACAGCACGCTGGATTCCAACCCGGTTTTGTCAAGAAATTGGAGCCATTTCTCCGGACCCACAGAGGGATCAAAGGTGCCGGGTTTGCGCTCCTCCAGGCGCGGCGTATGAAACCGATCCAGACTCGGCAAGACGCGCCGAGGATTCATGTGGCCCGTAGTCTTAAACGGCTCACCCACGAAGCTTATCAGCTCATCGGTCACTTCCATAACGTGACCGTCGCAATCGACACGTTTGTTCGCCATCGGCCTAACCTCCGGGATTACTGTTTCTTGAATAGTTAAGCCGGGTGTTGGTTGTCAATAGGAAGTGGTAACAGATGCGGGGATGTTCGAAGATTTGAGGACCGCGAGGGTACATTACTTGTTAGCCGGATTGAGTTGAGCAAAGAATGAGTGGCCGTTGCCAGCCCGTCTGCCAGCGCCTTCTAAGTTCTGTTGCGCAAGACGGGTTGTCACGGCTAGCTATCGTTCATACCCACTGCGGTGTATCGGAGGACGCGGCTCCTGTGGGAGGAAGAAACCGGAGTCAAATTCCGCGGCGGCTGAGGCGCGTTCGGGTCAGCTCTGTGGAAAAGTACCCGATCCCGCAAGCCCGGCGATCAGCATGGACTCGCATGGATGTCCTCAACCATGTGCTTATTCTCCGCTCTGCTCTCTCGCTTTCGTTCCGGCTCTACTGGTTGCGATAAGATGGCGCGGCAGAAAAACCGTGAGTCCTCCCGACTGCGGCCAGCTTCTGCGCGTGTCTGTTGATTATCGGAGCATGGCGCGTGCCTGGCGCACGCAGGGAGAACTCAAGAGCAGGACCTTGCTGATGGCTCTGTCTTTTTCCCGATAGACAACGCCGTAATTCTCGCCCCGCAAAAGTTGGCAGGGGATCTCTTCCACGGTGAGCTTCCTGAATAGAGAGGCGCGTAAGGTCCCCTATCCGGATTCCGTAATCCGGCTAGATCAAAGCCGACCTTCCACGGCGAAACCTCCCGGCGCACCCTCTCACTGATACGCACGCCTCAGCGTCTCGTGCCTCTGAGATGCGCCAGCACGAAGGCTGTAGGTCACGCGTAAGAAGTCACTTTTGCGCTCTGCGGCTGGACCCGAACGCCGGGTAACACCATCCGCAGGAAAACTGAAATTGCCGCACTGCTGTTTGTTTGCCTATCTTTAACTCCAATCCGATATTCTTTTTGCCTTTTTCAAGCAGCGGGACGCGTGCGGCGCATGTCAGGATGTGAAGAGATTGATTAAATTATCACCCGAAACAAGGTGATCGAGCTTCCTCTCCTTGAGAGACCAGTGTCGCAATTCTCGAGGGCTAGGAAAATAGCACAAAGAACAAAAATAATCTGCCAAGTGATGGGATCGATATGATAAATTGCACTCCAAGGAAAGGGAGCGCATGGCGTATCGATACGGCAATCGCGAACAGTTGGGGCTCTTACCGCCAAGCATCGAGGAGTATGTAGGGGAAGACGATGCGGTGAGGGCTTATGATGCGTTTGTGGAGAGTGTGGATTTTTCGGAGCTGGGGATCGAGATCGATGAGCATCAAGTGGGCAACTCGGAATACGATCCCCGAGCGATGTTGAAGCTGTTGGTTTACGGGTATTCCTACGGGATCAAGGAGTCGAGGAAGCTTGAGCGTGCGACGCATCACAATCTGTCGTTTATGTGGTTGATGGGAGGGTTAAAGCCGGACCACAAGACTATTGCAGAGTTTCGGCGTCAGCATAAAGGGGCGCTAACGAAAGTGCTCAAGCAGTGTGTGCGGATGTGTATCAAACTGGATCTGATTGCCGGTAATGTTTTGTTTGTCGACGGCACGAAGATACGGGCGAATGCGGCACGGGGTCAGAGCCATGATAGAGCCTATTATGAAAAGCACCTGGTAGAACTGGACCGCCGGGTGGAAAAGCTTATGGAGGAAGCCGAACGGATAGACGGGCAGCAGGAAGGGCAGGGATCGAGTGTGGCGATGGACACGGAGTTGGGGCAAGCGGAGGGGTTAAAGCAAAAGATCCAAGAGGCCTTAAAAGCTTTCGCCGAGAGCGATCGGGAACTGATCAACCGGACCGATCCCGATTGTGCGTTGATGCATAGTGTGCAAGGGAGCCATGCGAGCTATAACGTGCAGAGTGTGGTGGATGAGAAGCACGGGTTAATCGTGCACGCGGAGGCGGTGAGCGAAAGCAGCGACGTCAATCAGTTTGCGGTGCAGATCGACAAGGCCAACGAGACGCTAAGCAAGCCCTGCGAGGTAGCGGTAGCGGATGCGGGGTATGCGGACACCGAAGAGCTAAAGAAGATTGATGATCAGCAAATCAAGGTCGTGGTGCCCTCACAGCGACAGGCCTTGCACGAGGAGGAAGGGCCGTTCAGTAAAAGTCACTTTCACTACGATCAGCAACAGGATTGTTACTTTTGTCCTGAGGGCAAGCGGTTAAGCTACGTCGGGACCGACAAGAACAGTGGGAAGCGGCATTATCTGATAACGAGTCCCAAGCTTTGTCAGGGGTGTCTTCACTATGGGCAGTGCACCTCGGCCAAGCAAGGTCGAAAGATCATTCGTCTGGCGCTCGAAGGTCTCAAAGAGAAACTGGAAGCCCAGTATGAGGCGTCAAAAGATATCTATGACCGAAGAAAGGAGCGAGCGGAGCTTCCCTTTGGACACATCAAGAGGAACCTCAAGACCGTTGGATTTTTACTGCGCGGAAAGGTGGGGGTCAATGCGGAGACCTCTTTGTTGGCCACCTGTTTTAATCTGGCGCGGATGATTACCATTGTGGGGGTATCCAGCCTGATCGAAAAGCTTACGGCTCTTCGAGTCCCGGTGATGGCGTAAGATTCGCGCGAGTACGCCTATGCACCCGCTGGAGGGAAAACTGGATCAACACTGAGCTTTCAGACAATCACTCTGAACCCTATCGTCCTCCTGGCGATGCTCTGAACAGGTTACTTTGACGATTCCACCGCATTGCGACATCAGTCTCCTGACGGGAGTAGGATTGAGGTGAGGGTGACGCTTGGATCTTCGATTCAGACGTAACAGCAGTGCCCACTATGCCACGGTCTTGCGGCTGGTTCGTCTCATGTCACTGTGAAATTCTCTCCGCGGCGCTGGTTAAGCCGCGTCGTTACTCCACCGCTTTGTCATTTACGGAACCACGCACGCGAAGATCCGGTTCCAGATCTCCGGGAAAAAGGCAATATCTTTAACTCGGGCCGCTGCAAAAACACCAAAGTCGGCGTCTCTCGTTGGAGAAAGGATCGTCGTTGGTGACGCTGCTGTCAGGTGGCGAAAAGCTAAACACCTGCTCGCTCTTTGGATCGGAGTGCACGGCTGAAGATGAAAACGATTGACCGGTGCGAGATCGCTCCTCCACCGCTGCTCTTGCCAGCACCGTCATGTCAGTGTCGCCCGCTCCACCGTGTTCACCGACGCCACCTGGCGAACGCTCCCGCGCCGTTAGTTCCCGAAATGTTAACGATGCCGTACGCCGCTGAGGAGTTTGCCGCCCAAGGCCACGATGTCAGGAGTCGGGGCGGCTGAAGCGCTGAAGAAGGTGTGTTGGGCCCGAGACTCGATCAGCGCCGGGTCGGTGTTAGCGCAACCGATAAAGCTCAACTGGATGTCGGTTGGAGCCATCCGGGCCGGTAGGAGTCAGCGCAAAGATAAAGCTCTGAGCTGCTCCTGCAGAATGTCTCACTGATGTGTTGGGAGAGTTAGTAAGCTGATTCGTTGCGGGGTCCGTAGTCTGAGAAAGTGAAGGTAGCTGGAATACGGCGCGCTCGGCGAGATCGCGCAGCCCGTGGCCTGTGTTGGAGTCGGCTATTGATGATCGGTAGCGAAGGCCGTGGCGGGGGTTCTGCCTGAACCCGAGACGCGGCTGCTGGCAAGACCGCAACTACCAACGTGAAGGAGAAGGTGCGGCTGTAGACTCGATAGCGCCGATGTCACATCGGGCCGCGCCGTCGTTATTGCCGATCGACGTTGCGGGAAAACCGCGCTGGTCGGTCTGCCAAAAGCGCTCCTGAATTGTCCCGGCAGCCGCCAGGATTGCCCGCAGTCGATCGCTGGACTGCCGGCGACCAGAGCATGGGTCTGGGTCGGGCCGCCATTGTTCTGCAGCGGACCGCAGGATCTGCGCTAAGCGAAACGCTGGAGCACGATATCGGTCGGCCGGGTGTGAAGCCGGTGACACCCGCATTGCCATTAGTCCCAAACAGAGTTGAAGTTGTTCGCAGTGACGATGTCACCAGAGTTTTCTATTTCAGGCGCGAAGGGCGCCTGGTTGCCGGCAATCAAGCTATTGTTGAGCGTGAGTATTCCGACTGGTACAACTGACGATCAGTAGCTGGTTCTCGGAGTTCGATACGCCACCGCCATGATTGGCGCTGATTGCCAGAGATGGTGCTGTTTTCGATCGTGAGTGTACCGGAATTAGACACGCCGCCACCGCCCGGAATTGGACGTGATTGCCCGAGATGGTGCTGTTGGCGATCGTGAGGTGCCGCACATTAGCTACACCACCCCCTGGAATTCGACGTATTGCTCTGAGATGGTACTGTTCTCGATGGTGAGGTCAGCCGCCATTAGACACGCCGCTACCTGTATTACCTGAAATGATACTCCTTTCGATCGTGAGAGTGTTTAGATTATAAACGCCGGTCCCATTATTACCTGAGATGACGCTGTTCTCGATCGTGAGCGTGCCACCGTTAAGCACGCCGAAACTCGATAACCACGCCGCAACCCATTGCCTGATATGATGCTGTTTTTGATGCTGGCAGTGCCGTCGGTTCAACAAACCTCCGAAGGAAGATCCTCCGCTCAGAGTCACATTGCTGAGCGTCAGATCGCCGGGCGTGGAGGTGCGCCTGCAGCAGAGTTGTTGCCCTTCACGAAGATGAGACCGAAAGCGGGCGCGTTTCCTTGGCGAGCAATCGTGGCGCCGTTACCTTCAATAGTGATCCGCGCTGGTAATCGGAGGCAGACCCGACTGTGGCCGCCGTATGAGCCGTAGATACCGCACTGAGCGTCACGATTGGCGTTTGCCGGCAGGACAATCGTGTCCGCCCCGCTGCCCGGCCGCGCAGTCGGGAGACGTCGCCGCATCGTTGTTGGCGTTGACGATGGCCTCGATCAGCGAACACTGGCCATCCGCTACGATGTTAGGATTGTTTGTGGTGACGGTGATCGTGGCCGCCGTCGCCACTCCTGCCCCAGCGCCAGCAGTAAAGCGGCACCGGCCAGGGACCAAGCCATCCTATGCTGTAGTCGTCGTCCGCCGTGCTGTAAGTATTCCGGTAAGATCGCGGCCGAGCTCACTGGAGCGTGCAATTCGACGCTGCAGCGCACGCCGCGCGCCGCGGGGTAGGGCGCGCAGCTCCGCGTAACACGCCGCAAAGCGCGCAAACAGCTCGTCCCCGCACTCCGTTAAGGTATCGGCGAGCCACGGAGTCTTGTCCGCTTCTTTGACCTGAGAGTCCCAGGCAGCGGCGATGGTCCGGTCGGGATATGACGAATATAGATCAAAGTAGTTCATAACGCATCCTTTTTTGGTTTAGGTGTTCGGTTTCGGTTTCAAGTCACGACCGTGGATAAATTCTCTTATTTGTTCTCTCGCTAAGCACGCAAAGAAACGCGCTTTGTCATTTCGACCACAGGGAGAAATCTTTCCCTAGATTCCTCGCATTCGTTCCAGGGTAACGCGCCACGCCCATCACTTGGCGCTCTTTGCGCGAGAGTTTTATTATCCGATCGCTATTTTAGTGTGTCTTTGCCCAATGGTTCGTACTCCAGCGCTTCAGCAATACGTAAT
>ERZ1370068.5350-contig-4374_pt1 | contig 68589 bp, 100 predicted proteins | sample MGYA00561227_ERZ1370068 | MGnify/ENA primary metagenome ERZ1370068 (study PRJEB38410, sample SAMEA6850437) | metagenome | study: Metagenomic assessment of the ecological functions of the soil: analysis of the soil microbiota associated with the... | reverse complement strand
CCGTGTACTTCGTTCAGTTACGTATTGGCATGAAGTCTATGCCCTCACCGATCCGGACATGGCCATCAGAACTGGCGCGCTCGTCACCTCGATCGAAGAAAGCGTTTTCAATGATCGGAGCGCGCGGGATCATCCGGCAAGTGGAAGGAGTCGAGGGAAGAGAAAAATTTGGTCAAAAGCATAGCTGTGAGTGAAGCTCCAGCGGGGGCGAAAGTGGAAGGGGCCATGTTCTGTACGAAATGGCATCTTTCATCGATCGATCGACGACAAGAGGAAACAAAAGCCACTAAGCTCTACCGGCGGGGATTTGGCAAGAGGCGAAATAGGAGCGCTGGGGGCTTTCTCCAGTGACCAGTCTGTCAGGACTGCTGGGCGCCCTCAGCCTTCACTCATTGAGCGCTATTCCATCGATGAAAAACATCACCGTACTCGGGGATGCAGCCATAAGCGTCCTTTGGAAATGAGGACAGCGAAGCGGCCAAAAAAGTATCGACCAGCTCGCCCGTCGTCGAAGAATTCCGACCTGCAAAAGCGCTGGCCGTGGAGCGGTCGAATACAGGCTGCTCGGCACCTTCCAGGCAGCATATTGTGCGCAACGCGTGAATCTGTTAAATATGTTTTGTTGGGCGAGGATCTGCTGAAGAAAATGATCTGGCGGCGCGGGCGCCATGGCGGCAGCGGGTCCGCAGCAGGTGACCTGGGACGCGCGCGCGCGCGCGCCATGTTAAGGCGTTGCTGTTTCCAACAATCGGTTCCCGCCCAACCGGTGATCGACGCGGGTGTTGCTTATATCGCATCGTTTGATCGGAAAATGTTTCAGGTGTATGCCGTGCTCGCCGATGCTTACGCGGAGCGGGGATGTTCGACAAAGCCGTCCATTTTCCAGCTGGCCGGTGCGCCAGTTGAAAATTGCGGCGCTGAAAAGCGACGCGCCATGCTCAATGCCGCCACTAATATTAAAGGCGGGGCGCCCAAAGAGTACTACTTACGACGACCATTATCGATGAGTATCCGGAAGAGAGAGTCCTGCCGCAGCGGAAGCGACAAAAACTCGCGGCGTTGGTCAGAACGTCAGGTTGCGCATGAGTAAACAATTTCTGTAGAACGCTGTCACGCGCGGACCGGCGGACTCGGGCTCCTCGCTCTTGGCAATCGCAACAATATGGAGTTGGCGGACCGCGGCGTCAATCTCCTCAATGACAGCGATCTCATTCACTAAACACCAAGTGGGAATTTTGAAGCCAGAGTTGTTCCGTTGTCGAAGCCAGCGACGGAACGTTTTTGTTACAACCCTGCGCCAAAAAACCACGAAGTCGCGATGGCCGATATCGATCAGCGAGCAGAAAGAGGGGAACCGTCGGCGGCATCAAGAACATGCCGACGCCGATCCTGGAGGGTGTGCGTGGCAAAGGCATAGAAGCCGGATGACAATCAAGACTCCACTTTTGCATTCATTCGTCAGGCCAGAACGGCACCGTGCCCGCACTTTCGCGCGTTTAGATCACAGCGAGGGTGTTGAAGGCGAGAACAGGAGGCTCAGCCCGCAAAGCAAATATTTACTGCCGCCGAGTTCAGGGAAGCATCGTCGCAGCCGGTTCAGCATGACCGGCGCGTATGCCGACGGGTTGCATGGGCGCCGATCAAGTCGCCATCGGTAACGATCCGAAAAGTCCTTATGCCGCGGTTCAACTGCCGATTCCTCTGCCCATGAAGGTTTTTGTTCCTGTTTGATTTCATGGTCAGGAGGCCCCGGCGGTTTCTCGGTTTATCCCAAGGTTCACGCGCGCCGATAAGGGGCGCCGATCCGGGAATTGTACCGATAGTCCGGGGCATCTTCTTTGCGAAACGCTCATCTCTGTTCTGTCCACGCGAACCCGCCGCCGCTGGGAGTCTCCACGCCTGCAACCGCCGCCGTATACAAGCTTTTCAGCGCCGCTGCGGGACGGATTTCGTAAGTTGGCAAATTCGCCCGGATCGTGCTGGGGCCCGATCATATTCGCCGCGCATTTCGCGCCACACTTGATACAAGCGAAGTCGAACCGCACAGCAGCTAAATCGACTTCACTCAAACGGTTTCACTAGAAGGGATGTGGACCATGAAATTGAGTCGCCGCGCGTCTAGTATGGTCAGCGCTTAATGTCGGCGCCCGCCACCACCGGGCCGGCCGGCGCCCAAACCCTCAAAGAAAATCAGAATCGGCTATCCATCGCTCAGTTTTCGGCAAAGTAATGTTTGGGTGGCCAAAGAGACGGGGATCTTCAATAAGTACGGCCATCGAGGTAGAGCCCATATTTTGCGGACGGGGTGGACAGATGGCGGCCCTGGCGCGCAGTGTCGCCGGCGATCACGCCCGATCGTAACATACGTGCACGGTAGTCAAGAGCAAACCTGAGCGGGGTAACCAACTCGCGTGCTCGTGGCCGCGAGTGAGCAGAGGAGCCAATATACGACCAGATCGTCTTCGCTCTTTGCCCAGGCATCACCAAACTGGAACAGCTCAAAGAGGGGAAAAAACTTTTGGCATCGGTGGTTTCGGTTCTGGCACCACTCTCACGTGTGCAGCGACCGATCCCTACGTCAGAGCACCTAAATTTCGACCCACGAGGATTTAGTGCTGGTTCCAGGAGGATTCCCCGACCGCAGAGCGCCAGGGCGGCGTGTCTGCGGGGAGAAAATCGATTGCCACCTTCTTCAACAGTTCCTCCCGGAAGACTACGTAGCCGGGAAGGCGAGGACTTAATGAACTCCTCCAGATTGCCTGGATTAAAGGGGTGGAGGTTCGGGGAAACGGTTTTGCCGTCGTCGCGCGATTACATCTCAAGGCACAATCGGGACACCGTGCATCAATCGGCGCAGAAGGGATTTTCACGTTGAGGCGATCTACCTGCATTTACGCCAAACGAGAAGGAGGCTCAGAAGGTCTTCTCGAAGTACATGCGTGACTAACGATTCCACGGGATTGCTCGAAGATTCCTCACCGGGCGGCTATAATCCAAGATGATTCGAAGAAGCCCTATCCTACCCTCAAGGGAATTCGAGTTTATGCTGGATATGCTCACGCAGAGAAGTCGCCTCAGGCGAAAAGTAATGCCAAACCGGAGCAATTCCGTCCCGATCTGAGTTTTGCAGGAATAAAGGAAGGCTTCTTTGGCAAAATCGTATAGAAGAAACGCCCTTCCGAGCATAAATAAAGGACTGGAATAAATGGAATATTGGGTCATGGGTTATGGAATGATGGGTATTACTTCGCGTACTCCATTATTTCAGCATTCCGTACCCCATTTTGTAGGAGGAAGCCATGGCAAGAAAAACTATTCAGCCCAGTCGTCCGAACGATCCGCGGCCGAGATGTTCTCAAGGCATTCTCACCGAAGGCGGCAAAGTGCTTTTTTATCGCGGGCAAACCGCGCTTCCGAGGATAAGGATATGGCAACGTGGAAATGAAGCGAGAGATATCAGACGCGTGGTATTCGAAAACATCAAGCTGTTTCTGAAGCGCCAGCGGTGCGATGTGCGTGGTGATGGAAGAAACCAACACATCACCGACAAAAAAATTATCCCGAAGGTTTACAGCGAAGTGCGCCGCGATATCTAAGCAGGACCCGCCCACCAGCACGCTTGTGATCGTCAGCGGCGACGCAATCGATTACCTGATCGAGGATTACGCTGACGCGTCGCGATTCTGTAGTCGTGAAAGTGGTTTTCTCGGCGTTACCAACGCCACACTAAGACTGAATAAAATTGTTGGCAAAGTTAGATCGTTGAAGTACGGCTTCTACGGAAGAGGCGCTGATCCACGCCTATCAAAGGCGTGAAAGGAGAAACGTTGGCCCGCAATAACACCCGAGCGCACCAAGTTCCCGGCTGCCTCGCTCCAGCGCTCCCGGTGCCAGAATGTCTCCCCGGGCGGAAATCAACCACACCGCATGGTGCGATGTGGCAAGCCGCCACCAAGGCCGGAATCGTCGATGCTATGGCTCGAAGGGTAGCAACAGCACTGCGGAGCTGGCTTTCGGTTCATGTCGCGGTGATGCGACGCATCCGCGCGGGAGCGAAACCGAAACCAGCGGGGCGATTGGCTACCGGGTTAATCCTGCGAACAAGACCTATGATTTTGGGGCTTAGGAAGATCGACTAGGTGACCAAATCGAGAGGCCTTTTCAACGAAATCATCATGGGGTCCGACTTTGGCTGTTTGATCCTTTTCTGGCCTCCATCGATACCTTTTTGCATCGTCCTCGGAGAAAACTTGTCGCTAAAAAAGGCAACTGGTCGGGTCTTTTTTAACTGTTCGGCGGCTTTCTGCAGCGTTTCGATTTGAGCCGGAATCGAAGGAGAGTTAAACGAACGTGAAAAGCGAGTTGCACAGATATTGGCAGAATCCGTCGTCCGGAGGATCAGCTCGTCACCGCAATAAACAGACACAGTGGATTTCTCAACATCGAGACGTAACTGAAGCAATTGATCGATAGACGTTTCCGATCTGATAGCAGCCAGGCTGGTGTATGTACCGTGTACCTTCTTCAATAGTTCGAAGAAATGTGCCGTCCAGAGTAGATGCCATAGGCGTGTCCGCTTGGTGAAGCGGCAGAGTATAAGAATGGCAGCGACTTCCTTTTCCTTCGCGAGTAACTTAAGAAAATCATCAACTCACGTATTTGACCTCGTGTGAATTCTAGGCTCATGGCCGCTCAGACGGACCATGCCCTTTAGCGATAACGTCCGATCGTGCGGAACGCCTCAAACATGACAATGTTCCATCTTTTTGACTTCATGGCGACGGGAATGAAGTGATCGCGGACAAACGCCGCATCTTCAATGTTCAAGTGCCCCTCGTCGAGCAAGTTCAGGGTTCATGGCTTTCGGCAGTTAGAAAGTGTCCAGAAAAAATGGGTCCATTTGCCATTCTGTTTACCAATTCGGCTGCAAAAAGACCACTTTTGGGAAAAATATGAAAAATAAGGAAGGTACAGTGAAGGCCCAAAAGGGCAAAAAAACAGGGAGTTATCGCTAACCCCCTGTCTTCCTTGATTTATCGAAAAACCCGGTCACCGGTTTTCAAGACCGGTGGTTTCAACCGCTCACCCACCCTCCGATAATGATTTCAGCTAGTTCCGAGACGCCCTCCTATTTTGTGTATCAATTCGTGTATCAATTTGCGAGTCTGTAGCAGCGCCGAACCCCTGGCAACGTCGGCTGCTTGGAGATCGACGTAGCGCTTGTGCATCTGAACGCTGCTGTACGCTCGCCCTCGGATGCGCGAAGGGAATTCGCGCGATCGACCCTCGGGTCCAAGCTCACTGAGGCCGGCGTGAAAGAAGTTGGGCGATTGGACGCTGCCCGTGCCAAGGCCGAGAGTCATTGGGGCAATCCGGAAGGATTGAAACGGATGCCAGGGTCGCCCTCACCAGTGGCGCAGTTGAGACGATCAAGAAGCGGCCCAAGCGTAGACGGCAAAGAAGCCAGAAAGGTCCCGTTGGGCGAGCGATTAAGAAATCGATAATGGGCTAGCCGCGCGACGGGGTCACGTCCTTCATGAAAGAAAGTTCGGGGTTGCGGCGTCGCGCTTCTCGCTGCCTGCGTAAAAACCGCGCGAATTTCCCCGGATCGTCGAGCGGTGCGGAGGAGTCATTATAACACGGCTCATGCTTGCTGGTTGGTTGGTAGAACGCAACGATTGGCGGAACGAGGTTGCGCCGTATTTTAGAAGAAAGTGATCAAGTATCCGGCAATGACCTAGAAAGTAGTTCCAGGTCATCAGCAATAATTTGTATCTCCATCACACTGGAAGGATTCTCGTATATCTTCGACAAATTCGGTCGGTGCAGGCGTTCGGGCAGCCTTCTGTGCAGTTCAGCTCTAACCGCTTTAGATTCTGACAACAATGTTGTTTTGTAATTACGTACAGTGGAATCGTACGCCTCGGCCGACTTTTTCTTCCATTCGTCTGTGATCGATTGTCGTTCTGTGGTCCTGGTAGCTAGATAATTTGTCTGATATTCGGCCATTAGTTCGCGATCATTCTTATTGTAAGAATCCGTTAGCCCTCTGATCTTTTTCACTAACCCTAAAGCTGTGCTTTCCAGTTGTTTGTTTGAATCACTGGAATATTTCCTTGTAGAACCTATAGACCCCGCTCCTTTTTCTGGCACTGGGTCCACTGCGGAGTGGAGTGTCAAACGCAGCGTCGCGGCAAGAGTAATGCCTGCAAGAATCGCAAGGAATAGAAAGGTCTTGCCTTTAGTGAACATAACGAATGTCTACGTCAACACGACTCCGTTCACAAGTCAGTGAGCAGGGCGAGCCTGAAATGGCCCGGGCCCTTAACATCGCCACGAACCGCCATGGCTCTTTGAGCTTGCCATACTCCGCAGCCAAGCGTTCAATCTCTTTTTTTACTTTCATCTCGAGAGTACCAGCGAATTGTCGCGCCAGTTTATCAAACGCATTCCCAGTAGATTGCGGGCTGGATCCCGGATGCCGTCAAAGCTCGATGGAGCACCTGTCGTTGACCCTCTCGATCATACTCGCGGTGACCGTGTCCATCGAGCTCACTGCCGCCAGCCAGTCTACGCGGGTAAGTTCTGTGGGTTCGATCTTGTAGAGTGCAGACAATGGCTGATCACTGCAAATGGCAACTGTCAGAGCAGAATGGCGCAGGGTATAACGGTGCCAATTGGCGCCTTGCGACGCCAACGTACCATCCACGCCGACCAGCGGTGATAAAACTGCCTGCCGACCTAATACGGACATCAGCTTATATAGGGCCTCCCTTGCGCTCCAGAGATGATAAAATGCCGACAGCCGCGCAGATTCGACTTGCGACAACAGCCAGCGATGTTCATCTGGGTGAAATACCAACCGACTCATACCGACGACGTCTCGGGTTGAATCATTCACTTCGATATCAAGCCCCAGAGTCACATTGGGACCGACCACACAGGCAACCCACTCCCGGCTATGAGATAGGCTAAAACTGGGTGGCGAGCTCTCTGAGTCAGCCAAGCACGAGCTGCGGCGCGTTGCCGGTCCGCTCGACGACACCAAGCACATCAGGCGGTAGAGACATAAGTCTCGAAACCGCGAATCTCAGCAGCATACGCCCGAGTAAGAACTGGCGTTTGCGCTCTCTCCGTTTAAAACGACCGTAGCGACGGGCTTCGCTTGCACCAAGCTGCTGCACGAAAAACGCTACATCTTCTTCGGGCACGCGGCTACCGTCCAGCAACCATAAGGTAGCGGACGGCATGTCGAGATTATTGATCTTCAATCTTGACAAAGTCACCCTTGAGCGCAACGCCCGCAATAACCGCGCCCGCATGGCACTCGAAATCCGTCGTACTCGACATTTCAATTTTCTGATAATAGCTCACGATATTCACGACGGCATTGGCGCCAAGTTGTTTAGCCCGCCGCTCCAGTGCGATCATCGCCGACAGGAATGTCCCAGTTGCAGGCTTTTTCATCGGACTTGCCAAACGCATTGGTCTTGCGATTGGATACATCAGTGCCGAGCTTTGTCACAACCTTCGGGTATTCCTGCTTCCCAAAGAAAAATTTCACCGAACCTTCGAGTTTTTCGTCCGCGTCCTTGGTTGCCATGGCGGCAGCGATCGGCAGAATGTGCTTTGTGTCGCGCGCATAAGCCGGCCAAATCGCGGCGAGAAATACACCCAGAACCGTTATTGAGATGGTCAAATTTTTCATCCTATTGCTCCTTTCGAACGTTGAAATCCCAACCATGTCTAACCACTGCTGCGGTGAATCTATACTCAGTTAGTACGGCTATAGGCATTTTTGAAAATGAGTGACGTGTTAATCCCGCCGAACGCGAAGTTGTTGGACATAACATATTCACACTGCAACTCACGACCTTCGCCGCTTATGTAGTCCAGTTCGGCGCATTGCGGGTCTAACCGAGTCAGGTTGATGGTGGGTGCAAACCAGCCTTCGCGCATCATTTCAATCGTGAACCATGCTTCCAAAGCGCCACAAGCGCCGAGCGTATGTCCCATATAACTCTTCAGCGAGCTAATTGGGACATGGCTGCCGAAACAAGTTCGCGGTGGCCTGTGATTCCGCAATGTCGCCGTGTTGAGTGCCGGTACCATGGGCGTTAACGTAACCAATTGCCGAAGGCGGCAAGTCGGCATCAGCCAGCGCCAATTCCATCGCTATCTTCATGGTCTCCAGCATTGGGGTGGGTGACGTGACAACCGTCGCTGTTAGTGCCAAAGCCCACGATCTCGGAATAAATGGTTGCACCGCGCGCACGGGCATGTTCCAAGTCTTCCAGAATCAGGCTGCCGGCACCCTCGCCGAGTACCAGGCCGTCGCGCTCGGCGTCAAACGGGCGGGGGTCGTGTCGGCGGCATCGTTACGCACGCTGGTGGCGAACAAAGTATCGAATACCGCGGCCTCGGTAACGCACAATTCCTCGGCACCGCCGGCGATCATCGCTAGTTGGTGGCTAGCGCGGATCGTTTCATAAGCGTAGCCAATGCCTTGGCTGCCCGACGTGCAGGCGCTGGAAGTCGGAATGATACGCCCCGTCACACCGAGAAATACCCCGAGATTCACGGGCGCGGTATGTCCCATCATCTTGATATACGTGGTGGCGTTGATTCCCTTGGTATTTTTTCGTCGATCATCCTACCGAAGTCGCAAATCGCTTTCGGCGTGCCGGCGGACGAGCCATAGGCGATCCCCAGCCGGCCACTTTTCAGCAGCGGATCGTTCTGCAGACAGGCATCGATAAGAGCCAATTCACTGGCGCGAGTTGCCATCAATGCGACCCGCCCCATGCTCCGGGTGGTCTTGCTGGTGTAGCGCTCAGACAGGCGTAAAATCGGCCGCGGGTGCGGCGAGTTGGGTGTTCAGCCCATCATAGTCGGCCCACTCTGGCATCCGGGTAATGGCATTGCGATAACTGGCCAAGCGCGTGCGAATGTCGGCCCAATCGTTACCGAGGGGCTGATGCCGGCCATGCCGGTAACAGCGACGCGACGGCTCATGCCAGCCCTCCGTTGACGGAAATTACTTGGCGGGTAATGTAGGCCGCATCTTCTGCGAGCAGAAAGCTTACTACAGCAGCTACCTCCTCCGGTTTACCGATGCGGCGCGCGGGAATCAGCTTGAGCATCTCCTCCAAGGGTACATCGGCGATCATTTCGGTTTCGATCAAGCCCGGCGCGACGCAATTAACCGTAATCTCCCGCTTCGCCAGCTCCAGTGCCAGCGCCTTGGAAGCACCGATAATGCCTGCCTTAGCTGCGCTGTAGTTGACTTGACCACGGTTGCCGATCAAGCCGGACAGCGACGTTATTGTTACGATGCGTCCAGGCGCGCGGCGGCGCACCATCGGCATGATCAATGGATTAAGCACGTTATAGAAACCGTCGAGGTTGGTCTTTAGCACGACGTCCCAGTCTTCGCCGGACATGGCCGGAAACACATTGTCACGCACGATCCCTGCGTTGCACACCACGCCGTAATAGCAGCCATGCTGGTCAATATCAGTCTTCAGTGCCGCCGCAGTGGCTTGGCGCTCACCGACATCAAATTGCAGAACGCGAGCTTGCCGGCCTAAGTCAACGACGGATCGGGCGACGCTATCGGCCTCTTCACGCCGGCTGCGACAATGCAGCACGATGTCGTAATCGTCCCGTGCGAGGCGTAAGGCGATGGCTTTCCCGATACCCCGACTTGAGCCGGTGACCAACACGGTTTTTCTCATTCCGAACTCCCTGCAGGTAGTCATTGATATTAGGGGGCTGAAATACGGTGACGGTGGCTGTGGCGACCCGTCCTTCCTCATTGTCGATGGAGCACTCAAACGAGCCCAAGCCATTTTCGTCCTGGAATACGCGCAGGACATGAACCCGGAGTAGGCTGCCTAATATAAAAATCGGGCGACTACAGTCATAAGCGCCTCGTACCAAGCACAAATCCAAGCTTGACTGGTTCACCGCGCAACTGAGCGGTATACCCGCCCAGGCCCCGATCGCCTGCGCCATGTACTCAATTCCAACCCAAGCACCGACCCCGTCAGTGTTGCAAAACAAACTGTCCGAACGGATGCGAACTTCGGCTAACAAGCTATCTTCATCGACCGAGATGACACGATCAAGCAGCACCATCGGCCCGGCGTGCGGAACCAGCGATCGGATATCCGGCATGCCCATCACTCTCTCCCAAACACGAGAGTTGCATTGGCGCCGCCAAAAGCGAACGAATTACTCAAGACCCAACGCAACGGGTGACCGAGACGGCTTCCAGGTTCGGCCACACTCAGCACCGGCAAGTCGGGGTCGGCCATGCCATCCCAGAGATGCGGCGGAAGCTTCCCTTCGGGATTATCATCCTGCATCGCCAACCAGCACAATCCGGCCTCGATCGCACCGGCCGCGCCGAGTGCATGACCAGTAAACGGTTTGGTCGAGCTGACCGCGACCGCACCGCCAAGAAGCGCATAAATCACCCGTGATTCCATCGCGTCATTTTGTAGCGTCCCGGTGCCGTGCAGATTCACATAGTCGATCTGCGGAGCTGGAATACCCGCGCGTGCCAAAGCACGCTCCATCGCCAATCGCGCGCCGACGCCGGTCGGATCCGGCGCCGACATGTGATAACCGTCGGACGACTCCCCCAACCGCGCAGCGCAACCGTAGCTGGCTCGGGGCTCATCAGAAACAATGCCGCCCCCTCGCCGATATTGATGCCGTTGCGGTTCCGGCTGAGCGGGTTACACTGCGTCGCACTAATCGATTCGAGAGCTTTGAATCCGGCGACGGTGAAAGAACATAGCGAATCGACCCCACCCGCTGAGAACCGCATCGCAAATACCCATCCGGATCAAACGAGCCGCACTGGCAAGCGACTTCGCGCTCGATGCGCAGGCGCTCGAATGAACATAGGCTGGCCCGCCGGTGCCAAGCGCTGCTGCTAGCACAGCCGCGGGGAACCCAATTCCTGCTGGCCATAGTGAAATTGCTCCGGCAACACACCTGTGGTGGCATATTGACGCAACGCGGATTCGCTTTCTGCAATTCCAGAAGTGCTAGTACCAATTACAATGCCGATCCGGTCGGCACCATAGCGTTCGATGGCCGCATCCACCGCCGGTCGTATTTCAATCAGCGCTCCCAATGCAAGCTGATTGTTGCGGCTACGATCACGCAACGGCAATTCGTCCACAGGCGGCAGCGGGACTGCGGCATCGACCTGGCCGAGCGGCAAGGGGTGGCCGGGCGAAAAGGTGTCATTCATTGCGACACCACTTTGTGCTAGATCCAGCAGGCGCCGCTTTATCATCATCGCGAGTATGACCCAACGGGCAGATTATTCCTAGTTGATTAAGGTAAACCATACTTAGGGGCTGGTAGAAACCGACTGAATCGTCAGCCGGTAATGATAACGCAGGTTGGATAATTCTATTTTGCCGATCCAACGCGGCTGACCACTATAGTCGATCACCATCACCGGCATATCGTCTATGAAGAGTGTCCGCCGCTGGCCACTTTCTTCGATACGCCAGGGCGGCGGCAAGGCGGATCGGATGGCGTCAACCGGCCAAAGCGTGAGTTGAAGGTCTTCCAGCACATCTTCGTCACGCAGTTGAGTCGGTAGCATCGAGTGCCGCCAGGACTGTAGCGTCTCACCATCGTAATGCAAGGTCAGCACACGCTGGCCGAACGCGAGCCCGACCAAGTCAAGACTCTGGGGATCGACTTCCAGGGCAGCATCCAGCTCGTCTATACGACCCCCGCTCCACAATGAGATGCTGCTGCAAACTGATCGATGAGCCCAGAGCAGCCGGCGGCAGCTTCAGTCCAAGCCGCGTGGGCTGAGATGCTGGCGTCGCGCAACCACTAATCGCCAGAGCCGAAGAAACCAGACGCAACAATACTCTTGATCATTCCTGGTAGCACAGTTCCTCTAACGCCGCCAAGCGCCGTTTGGGTTTACGCGCGTCAGAGATTGGCTTTGATCCCAGGCATAGCCGGCCAGAATGACTAGCCCCTCACTTGTTTCCTATGGTTTTGTTCAGACTCTTTTGCTATGTTGGGTTATCCCTAAAACAAGGAACGATCAACCACACCGTGATTGTTCCGATTAACATCGTGAGGCCGAACGCTTGCAGCGCCGGTGTCTTGCTTAAACTCAGCAACCCGAAGGAAAGCAAAGTGCTCAATGCGGACAAACCTACGGCGAGCCAAGCAATTGCGTCGCGCCGACTCGGATGCTCATGTAAAAAATACCGTAGTCGACACCGACCCCGAGCAACAGCATCAGCGCCAACACATGAAATAACTGCAGATTCTGACCGGCCATCCCCAGCAGCGCAAGCGTAGCCATGCTAGCCAGCGCAGTGGGCGCCAGTACGCGCCAAGTCCCACTGCGATAGCGCGGGTTAAAGCAAACCATAGACAGCGAAGTAAGAGAGCAACACCACCCAGCCCATATATTTCCGATAGCGGCCAAGCACAGAGGAAATTTCACCCCACCTTGTCCACCCACTGCACGCCATCAAGCCCGCTACCGGCATGCTGCAACAGGGGCAAGCTTCCATGGGTCAAGCCGCGCAATGCGACAATGCTGCCGTGACCGCCGTCCACCTCCCCAACCACAGATGGCGCCAGGGCTCACTGGCCGGAGTCTTCAAGAATTCGCCGGGGGTCAGCGACGAGGATGATGCGAGTACGTGCGCGCGCATTGCCGCAACCCACTTGGCGTCCTCGCCGATCTGCGCAGCCACTCGCCGCCAGCGGCCCGTTCGCGTATAAGAGCGTCTGGTCGATCAAGCTGCGACGTGCCGCCTGAGCCCGTGATGACGGCACCCAATTTGACAGCGCTTGATAGCCGCTGATGACCCGCTTTTCGATGAGTGGATCGAGCCGCTCCTTGAGCATCTCTTCGCGCTGCAGCACCACTTCAGATGTGGTGCCGCGAACTATGTAGAACTGCGTCGGCGTCGGCGCATCCAACAGCTTGCTTAGTTTGATCTGGTCGTCGATCAGATTTTTCGGGGTTCTGAAGTAACCGGATGTCATCCTGGACACCCAGTCGTGAGAAGCCAAAAACAACGAAGGCGATGAACAGCCCCGCCACCCACAGCCCCGATCGCTGGAGGCGCAATAACGGCCAACGCTCCAAACTGATAGCGCACCAGTTTACCACTCGCGCGCTTTTGAGCGTGCCCGTGAGAACCAGTATGGGAAACCAAAAGACCACGGTCAGCCAGGCAAATATCAGCCCCAGCGCGGAAAATATCGCCATTTGCCGCAAGCCCGGAAATGGGGTCAGCGCGAGGCCCATGTATCCGATCACTGTCGTGACCAGCGTCAATACCAATGCGGGCAACAAGCGCCGTAGCAATTGCCACGAATCGAGTGCGGACGTATCCGGTGCGATTCGATTGCAGAGGAAATAAGTCCCATAGTCTTGGGCCCCGCCGATAAGGCTGGCGCCAAATACTAAGGTCAGCAGATGGATGCGCTCGAACAGCAACCAGCACACAGATAAGGCGCCGAGGCAGCCGATACCGATGGATAGCGTGAGCAATGCGATCGGCTTGAGGGAATAAAAAGGTAACCCACATCAACACTATGATGCCGAGTGATTGAGCCGAAGCCGATGGTAGATACTTCCAGGCTTGCTTGCGCGCCGGCAGCCGCGGCGTACAAGATCACACCCGCCGCCACAATCTCAACTTGCGGAACAGCCTTGTGGGCCGCTTGTCGCGCTTGCTCCAGTAAGGGAATGACAGCTTGCTGCGCTGCCATTGAAAACGCCGGAACACGCAATGTAAACGGCATAACCACATATTGGCGTCGCTCGTCGCCGACGAATAGCCGGCCATCGCGCGGTCGCACCGGCGTCTCCTGCGCGCGGGCTTGCACCCAACGCCCAAACAGACCGAAGCGGATCATCCCGCCAAGCGCCCAGCTGAAATCCAGCCGAACGGGCTGTATAGCTTCGCCAATGCGATATCGACCCAATACTGTTTGGGTTGGCTACGCAAATCCGCTTCCGCTTGTGGCGTAAGTAAGTTGAGCCGGTGCGATTGAAACAACGCCAGCCAATCACGGTGATCGGTCATAGGATCAGCAGATTGCAGTAGGTCTGGATGCTGCGCCAGCACACGGTCGTAGGCGTCGGCAGCGCGGTTAGCCTGCGCCCAGTCATCTGCGCCCACAAGCACGATCAGTCGCTGTTGAGCCGAATCGACCATGCGGGTGAAGGCCTGCTGAAGTACGGGATCGCGTTCTTGTACCGGCAACAGCGCAAGAATATCGGTATCGGGGGCGATGCGCTCACCGAGCCACAGATAAGCGTTATGGACCAGTAAAAAACCGACAACTAACGCCCAGACCCAGGCGAGACACAACCCGCTGGCTCAAAACAAAGCCGCCTCATCAACACTCATCGCGGCGTCACCCGTCTGGATCTCCGAAAACACGATGCTGCTGCGGATCGCCGCTCGCCTCGCTGATCGGTGATATTCTTGACATAGCGCGCCGCCGTCAAGCGCAATACTCCGAGATGGCCTTGGCCAAGAACGGCTCATGCGGTTTAAGAGTCACTCTCCAGCTGTTGTCGTGAATGGTGCCGTCGACTGCGAACAGTTTTTCGATTTGGCCGAGATCGCCCGCCAACAAGGCAAACAACACGCCGTTGATCATCCGCACCGCCGGCTCCTGTTTCAGCGTCAAGCCGCATCGCCATCTCGGTCGCCTTGCAGATGGACAATTTCATCCCGCGTGAGCCGCACGGTATTGGGGAACGGCTCCAAAGTCCGCCACAACACCCCCTTGTCGGCGACGACGCAAAAGCGACCATTAGAAGCCAGCGGCTTCTTCAAGCCGGCCAGTTGTTTCCTCTGATCGAACCGCCCGCACAACACTTTCGGCTTGGCAAGCATCGATTGAATTTCTGCCACCGGGGCGGCGGCCCATGACGGCATCGAAGCAAGCACAAGGCTGCAAACCATGAACCAAAATTTCATGAGGGTGAAATCCCCAATTTTTGAAATAGCACCGCCGGTGATACAAAACACATCTCGCGCGTAAGCATGTCAACGGCAACTTGCGTGGTGCTGCCACGGAGAAGCCGGCGTCCGCTGGCGGCATCGGTGATCAGATAATCGATCTTGAGGCGGTTTTCCCATTCGACAATCTCCGCACGCAGCTTGAGCCGCTGCCCAAACGTGGCCGAATCGATATAGCGCAGGCGCATATCGATCACCGGCCACGCATAGCCCGAGTCCTTCATCTGTACGTAGTTGTAATCAATCGTATCGAGTAAGGCGCACCGCGCAACTTCCAGGTACTTGACATAGTGGCCGTGCCAAACAACTTGCATGGGATCTAGATCGAAGAACTGAACTTGTATCTCGGCCTCGGCAGACCAGCGACTCGGGGACTTATTCATACAATTTCCAGGCACGGTCGCGGATCCGCTCCAGCAGTAATCGCAAATCCGGCTCTAGCCTGCGGTCCTCCTCAATCTCGGCGATATCAGCGCCCAAGGCGTCCATCATGTTCTTCAACGTCGCCTCCGAGCGACGGATCCGATTCAGCCTGCAACGGAGCCAGACTCCCTGTCGCACGGTGATCAGCAGCGCCGCGGCGACCTGCTCAGTCAATTCGAGCACACGCAAACAATCGCGCGCCGCAATCGTACCCATGCTGACTTTGTCCTGGTTGTGGCACTCGGTCGAACGCGAGAACACTGACGCCGGCATGGTCAACTTGAGGGCTTCTGCCGTCCATGCCGAAACACTGATCTGCAATCCTTTGAGCCCATGATTGATCGCCGCACGTGGCCCGTTGAACCCCGGATAAATTGGCCGGCAAGCCATTGTTATAGCGGCTGTCGACCAGCAGTGCCATTTGCCGGTCAAGCAGATCCGCCAGGTTTGCGACGGCATTTTTCATGCTGTCCATGGCAAATCCAATATGCCCCCATAGAAGTGACCGCCATAGAGCACGCGTTCGCCCTCCGCGTCGATGATCGGATTGTCGTTGGCGCTGTTGAGTTCATTTTCGATGGACTCGCGCATCCATGGCAGGGCATCGGCGAGAACACCGATCACGTGTGGGCGCAACGGATCGAGTAGCGATCCTGGAGGCGCTTTGCCGTTGGGCGTCCAGCTGATCGCACGCCAAGTCTTGACGCAACCAAGCCGGCCACCCGCTGCTGGCCTGGATGCGGTTTCACTGAGAACAACGTAGCATCGAAATGGTGCGCATTGCCGTCAAGCGCAAACGGACGCCAATGCGGTGATGCGAGTAACCAGCCGCGTGAGGTAATCGGCGCGCGCATAGGCAAGGCACGCCAAAGCGGTCATGACCGACGTCCCATTCATGATCGCCAGCCCTTCTTTTGGCCTCAACGCGCAGCGGTGCGATACCGGCATCAGCCAGTGCGTGCGCTGCGCTTACGTGGACGCCGTTGCGCCAAACTTCGCCCTCGCCGCACAACACGGCAGCGAGATAGGATAGCGGAGTGAGATCGCCGCTGGCCCCCACCGAACCTTCAGATGGAATCAATGGCAATAAATCGTACTGCAGCAACCTCACGAGTTGATGCAGCAGTTCGACGACTGACGCCGGAGAGTCCTTTGCACAACGATGTGAGGCGGGTGGCGATCACGGCCCGCGTCTGTACGCGGACTCAAATACTCGCCCAGCCCACAGCCGTGATAGGCATAGAAGCTGGCGCGGCAACTCGGCGACCAGCTCAGGCGGGACCGCCACGGTGCATGAATCGCCGTAGCCGGTGGTGACGCCATAAATCGTGCCCTCTTCGCGCAGCAAACGGTCGAGGAAGTCCGCCCCTCGCGCAATGCCGGAACAGAATTCATGCAGCATCGGACAAGTGCTACGCGGGCCGACCCTTCCGCGATATCGACAATGTCCTCGATTCTCAGCCGTCCATCGTCGAGTTGAATCGTACGGACTGAGGTTGAGCTCTTCTTCAAGGTCAGCGGATGCATCGGGTGTATCCACCGTGGATAAATGCCAAAAATCGTAGAAGTTGAACCATTGCAGTGGCGCCCGCAAACAGAAATGCTCGAGCCGGCGGGCATATTCTGCCACCAGTCCAGCGAGCGCTTCATCGCGACTCTTGCGTGGTAGACGAATCGACTCACGGAACAATTCGAAAGTGAATTTCCGACGTGTGCCCGGCGCGCAGCGAAAACATCAGATAGACCGGACATTGCAGCAGGCTGGCCAGAATATATGGCCCAACTGGGAAGGGCGCCGTCGCGCCAAGGAACTCGTGCCAAGGCAACCCGAGGGCTTCGACGACACGGGAATGCGGTCGCCGGCGATCGCGACAAATTCACCGCTGCGCGATTTTCTCCGATAGCAGCATGGCTGTCGCAGGAGACAACCTCGGTGACTTGCATCAGGTTGAGCTGACTGTCGGGATCGAGCTGCGCCAACAATCGATTGAATCTCTGCCGCATGCTTGGTATGGGTCAGCACGGTCAATTTAAGGCCCGGCATCTGCTTGGACAGTACCCGACACAATTCCAAATTGCCAAGATGAGCAACAGATCAGCAGCCCGCCGCGCTTCGCGGCGATTTGAGCAACGATCAGTTCTCTGACCGTGGAACTCGACCAGATCGGTTCTGAACAATCCGCTCCACAGGAGCATTTTGTCAAGCAGGTTCTCGGCGAAATGACGCAAAATGGCGCAACACGGTGACCATGCCGGGTTTGATCTGGCAAGCACCTTGATACGCGGCGATCCGCCTAAGGTAATCGCATCGACGAGGCTCCGCGCCTCTGGTTTGGTGAGCATGTACCAGAGCAAGACCGGGTAGAGCACGATGCGGAATGGCCAGCGCCCCAAAATACGACAGGTCGAAAACAGCAGGCGCATACCGGCAACGAAGCTAAACTCGTTGATTTGCGCCCAATGCTGTCGTCGGGTGGCCGGCATGGGCTGCGTCATCGAGCCCTCCAGTTGCGCGCGATCAACATTGGCAGGCGCAGCAACATGCCGAAGAATAAGTGTCGTGTGCATTCGTGAAATCAAGAAGTTATCCAACAAGCCCCGAAAATGCGAGACCCCGTCGCTGGGATAGCTAACCGGTGTATGAATATCGATGATCTCCCAGTCCATCCCAATATAGCCGGACCAGCACTTCGATATCGAAATTCATCCGCGCGCCAAGCTTTTGCCGCTCGGTCTAGCGCGATGATAGGCGCAAGCGGGTAGACTCGAAAGCCGCACATCGAATCCTTGATTTGCCGCGACAGCGTGTTAATCCAAACCCAAACATGGGTCAGATAACGCAGGTAAAGACGCAGCGATGGCGTACCGTCTTGCCGTACTCCGGGCAACCGACAATGAGCGCCTGCGGATGCGCAGCGGCTTGCTCAGAAACCGTGGAATATCGGAAACCTGGTGCTGGCCGTCGGCATCAATCTGCACCGCGTGAGTATAACCCGCTTCGGCTGCGAATCGAGCACCAGCTGCACGGCACTACCCTTGCCGCGATTGATCTGAGTGCCGAATCAAGGTGATGTCGGGCCTGGCGCGCCGGCAACCAGTGCGATCCAGCATGCGAGCGCATCCGGTGAGCTGCCGTCATCCACAAGTATGCACGACAAGTTCTGTGCAAGGACCGCCATGGACCACGGCATCGACCGCATGTTCGTGGTTGTAGACTGGGATCACTACGCAGGGTTTAAACATCCGACGCTCCAAACATTACTCTTCCGCTGGTATGCGTGCCCGACTCGCGACGTGATCTTGAAGGACAAGCAGGACTTGGCGGGTTCATGGACAAGCTCCAGTGTAAACGGCTTTTCCGGAATTATTATGCGCTGGAACTTGAGCGCGTGGATGCTCGAGAAAGACTGGCGGCAAATCAAAGCATTGCCGCCCGTAAGCAATCACCCAATGGATTTGGACCACACACCGGCCAAAATTGGCACGCCTGGAAAATGGCCGTCAAAATAAAACAAGTCGCTTGGAGCGGTCAGCTCGAGCACGGCACGCTGGACGTCTTTTTCCAGTAGACGCTCGAAAGGAAAGCCTCGGACGCGAAATCTCGCCGTCGAGCAATGCAATCAGATCGCCATACGTCGTCTTGCCCTGCGCGTTCGTTGGCAACGCTGTCGAGATAACGCCAGATCCTGGGTATTCCAACCGGCTCAATGGATCGACTGAGCGTATCACGCAGGGTTCGATTGAAAGCCAGCTTACCAGCCTCCGCCAGCTTGCTGACGCTCCGATCACCGATAGGCACGATAAAGGCGGCGATTCGCGGGCGTCGCCCTTCGATTACAATCACGCGGGCATCAGCCACCATAAAGGATGCCGTCAGCTGACGCTCGATCGCAGCCAGCGATATCCGCTTCTCTTCGATCTTTGACGATTCGATCGACCCGTCCCTTGATCAGGAAACGATTGTCTCCCCAGGGATATGGCACGATCCGCCGTGCGAAACCAGTTTTCGTCAGGCAAATGCGGCGATCGGATTTCCAACACGCCTTCTTCAGAATCGATACGACAAGTAATACCCGGCATGGAGGTCCATGCTTCATCCATTCTGGTATGCTGCTGACGCCAGGCAATTCCACCAGTCTCAGAGCTGCCATAGACTTCAATCGGCACAAGACCCAGTAGTCGTTTCGCGTCACAGGCAACGTCGAACGACAAAGGTCCGCCGGACGAAAACACCGCCTGCAATCGGTTCGAGGTCGTCGCCCACGCGGGATGTTCAGGCAACCTTTTCAGATGAGCCGGGCTGGATACCAACAGAACATCGCGTTCCCCGAGGCACCGCCGTGAGCTCCTGCGGGAATAAAGCTTCTCGCGTGGATGGCGCGACCCGCCACGAGCGGCCACAAGACGTTGAAGAGTAAACCATAGATGTGTTGATGGGATACTGTTGTCGAGATGTCGGCAACGCCGAGCAGCTCGCCAAACTGCGTTTCAAGGGTTGCCACCTCTCGAGACATCTGTGACAGCTTTTTCGGAATGGCTTGCGGCACACCGGTACTTCCGGATGTAAAGAGCACCAAACCGACAAAGTCACCATTCAAAGAATCGAAGGCAACACCGTGAGCCTTTTCGTCTTGCGCTGCCGGCATAATGGGATTCCATCTCGGATGCGAACTCGCCCAAATAGCCATCCACAGTTTGACGCAGGTGCGCGCAGGTAGCCGGCAACGTATCACCGGGGAGGTAAACCATCTTACCGGCCGCCCAAGCTCCAAACAGCGCACTAGCTGAACTCGACGCTATCACTATTGAGGTAGAGTGCGAATGCTTGGCCGGATGTGCGCGTCGCAATAGCTGCTTGCCATGCTCCCACGCGGGCGCAAGGAATTCCTCACGCCCAATCGATTTTCCAAACCGCCAACCCACCACGTGGCCAGGCTTTCGTGCGGTGGTTAGCAATGCCCAACATATCGAGAAGTTCAGCCATTCAGTTGCCGTTTGAAATGCCAACGAACGACATACTCGCCGGCGAATAAAGTCCCATCATCACATACGCAATGAGTCCATTGTACAGCGTCCAGGCAGCCGGCGACGCCCATAACGCGGTCACGAGCGCAATAGCGCCATTGGCGAAGAAAAAATGCACCAGACCTGTGTCACGCGGCGAGTATAGCTGATCAGCCCGCGTGGGAAGATTTGGCTCGTGAATGCGGGCGAAACGCTCGATCATCGAAGGAGGAAATAAGGCTGTAAGCGAATACACCGAAGAGCACTCCATTCACCAACACCGGGTAAAGTTTTAACGGCAGCAATATATTGCTCCACACCGCCAATATGAAAAGGAGCAGCGTCCCTCCAGCCACCAGCGCCCAGCCTGGCTAATTTTTAGCATATGCACCACGTGTCAATCCGGCAAGCACCAACAAGCCGGCGAGGAATCGGGGCTCGATTTGTCCCCTGCCCGAGCCAGATAGCCAGCGGGTAAATCAAAGTGATGAACATCATCACCAGAGTTGACACAGACATACGGGATTATTTTCCCAGGAGTGCGGCTAAAGCGTTAACGACATCCTGGACGGTGCGGACACTTTTAAAAACCTCCGGCTGCATTCTTTTGCCCGTGAGTTCTTTTAGCCTCACCACAAGATCGACGGCATCGATGCTGTCGATATCGAGATCGAGAGTACAGATTCGCATCAAGCGTTATTTTCGACCTGTCCAACTCGAACATCTCATGCAACATATCGACCAACATCGGGTAAATGTCCTCTTTAGTCATTGCATTGGATAAAGTCACAGTTTGTCCCCCTTCATTTCGTCCTATGACTGGCGATCATGGCGGCGAGCGAACGCACCGACGCAAAGTGGCGACGAACTTCTTCCGCATCGCCCGACAGGGATATCCCATAACGCTTATGGAGAGCCACCCCCAGTTCGAGTGCATCGATGGAGTCTAATCCAAGTCCATCGACAAATAGTGGCGCGTCCGTATCAATGTCGGCCGGAGTAATATCTTCAAGTTGAAGAACATCGATGATCAGTTGTTTTACTTCGTCCTCAACCGATCCCATGACATACTTTCTCCTGAGTAAAATAATCCTGTAAATAGTCGGTAAGGCGTCGCGCGGCCAAAACACTGCTCCCCGCTTCAGCGATAAACGGCCGGATATCGATGTCTTCCTGCACCTCAATAACTGTAACGCGACGGAGAGGATGGCAGCCGCCACCATTTTCTCCCTTTGATTAGCATCGGAGGAGCGCACCGTATGAGCACCGGCGTGACGTTGCACCGAGCGCGCACCGCAATATTGGCCGCGCCCCGCTTAAGGATAATCGTCCCGTTCGCGGGCGTACGCGTACCTTCAGGAAAATAATCAGATTGCCTCCACGGTGAAGCGCTTCGACGCAGTCGTCGATGAACTGGACGCCATAATCATCATTGCGGACGTAGGCCGCGGCACGGATCTGTGGCACGGGTGAACGGGTTGCGCCAAAGCCTGCTCTTGACGATGCAGTCGGCTCGCTTGACGAAAGCCATGAGAAACACAATATCGATGAGCGTCGGATGGTTGGCAGAATCAGTAGTCCATGACGCTCCAGTCGTTCCAATCCGGCAATTTCATACCGGAACACGCCCATCACACGCATCAGGCCAACGATACAGCGGAAAGTAAACCTGATTACATGCGCGAGCGATAACCGTACGCCGTTGACGGCTTCGAATGACAATGTTGAGCACGGGAAATATGAAAACTCCGCCAAGGCCGACCGCAACGAAACTCAATCCGGTGCCGAACATCCGCCAGTAACGGACAATACTACTAAACATGACGGGACCAAAGCCACCGACGAGTATCGCATATTCGCTCGAGAGCGGGGTCTTTACGTAGATAGAAACGCAGGACCTCTAATCCCGCTGGCAAGCGCTCGAAACTTGGAAGCACTATGTTCTGAAGCATCCGACCACGTAAGCGAAACCACTTCGTCAGCCGCAGGTCGCATTAGCCAAGCCCACGCAAAGGGTTGCTCGTCGCAATCTTGAAATGCAGAATACGGAGTCGGCAAAGGGCAATCGTAGGCTACCAGCAACACTGCAGGCTCGCCCTCCGCAAGCAGTCCGCAGGCCTCAATAACAGCATTTTCAATAGTGGCTTTTACCGCCCGCCAGAGCGATATTGTTGGCATGATCGCTGGCGCGCAATCGAGAACAGGCCGCCCGTAGCGTTATGAACCGACAAGCCAAATGAGGTGGGAGAAAGCGGCACGCCCTTCGCGAGATCCAATAGTAAATCGACCGATCGCGAAGCCTCACCATGGCGGGAGCTAAAGACTATGGGAACATCAGTGCGCTGACCCAGACACTCGTAGGCGACCTCAAGAGCCATCTTATCAAGAAAGCCCGCCCGCCGTCGCAGCATGGGCGGCATCGCTTGAACCGGGGCCGCTATATCACCCGCGATAAAGTGATTTGCTTTCGCCCATGCGATCCACGCATCCTTTGTTTCCATCCCCGGAGCCCAAGCGGCACACGAGGCAATTGAAAAACTGACCCCGCTGAAACTCATCGCATGCTTAGTCTGCCGATGTAAACTGTTTGGACTACTTTACAAGATTTAACGCGATCAGGTCTAGCAAAAATTTAGCGGATCCGATCTATACCGCCCATGTAGGGACGCAATGCTTCCGGGATCACAACGCTGCCGTCTTTCTGCTGATAGTTCTCAAGCACGGCAACCAGCGTTCTGACCTACGGCTAGACCGGAGCCGTTCAGCGTGTGAACGAAAATCGGTTTGCCCTTCGCTTCTTTGCGATAGCGAATCTGCGCTCGGCGGGCTTGGAAGTCTTCGAAATTCGAACAGGAGCTAATCTCGCGATAAGCGGTCTGGCCCGGCAGCCATACTTCCAGGTCATAGGTCTTCGCCGCAGCGAAGCCCAAATCGCCGGTGCAAAGCTCGACCACGCGATAGGGCAACTGGAGCTGCTGCAACACCGTCTCGGCATCGGCAACCAATTTTTCCAACTCCTCGTAGGAGTGCTCAGGCTCGGTGAATTTGACTAACTCCACCTTGTTGAACTGGTGTTGTCGGATTAGGCCGCGAACGTCTTGCCCATAGGAGCCCGCTTCGCGCCGAAAACAGGGAGTGTAAGCGACGTATAGAATAGGCAGTTGCTCGCGTTCAAGTATCTCTTCTCGATGGATATTGGTAACCGGCACTTCGGCGGTCGGAATGAGAAAGAAATCTGGCTCCGAGACCCGAAACAAATCTTCTTCGAACTTGGGAGCTGTCCGGTTCCCGTCATGGCGTCTCGATTCACCAGGAAGGGCGGCAACACCTCGCGATAGCCGTGCTTCTGCGTGTGCAGATCGAGCATAAAGTTGATCAAGGCCCGTTCGAGCCGCGCGCGGCATCTTTGTATGAGAGCGAAGCGCGCGCCGGCTATCTTGGCTGCGCGTGTGAAATCGAGAATCCCGAGCTCTTCCCCGATGTCCCAGTGATTTTTCGCCGGGAAATCGAACTGTGGCGGATCCCCCAGCGGCGGACCTCTCTATTTTCCGCCGCGCTTCTACCCACGGGCACGCTCGCTTCAGGCAGATTCGGCACGGTTAACATGAAGTTTTCAAAACGGGCTTCGATCTCTGCTAGCGGCTCCTCCCCTTTGCGAATCGTCTCGCTGACCTCTTCCACTTCTCGCATCAAAACGGTCGCATCGCCGCCGGATTTCTTCACTTTACCGATTTCGCCGGAAAGCCGGTTTTTCCGCTCCTTGAGCTTCTCGATACGGGCCAAGCGCATCGCGCCGCTGTTGATCTATAGACACGAATTCGTCCCAGTCGATTTCCGTTCCGCGCGTCGCCAACCGTGCTTTTACCCGTGTCAAGTCCTCGCGCAAAAACTTCACGTCCAACATGTAGAGCCCCTAAACGAGTTCAAACGCATTGACAATATGTTCGATCACCGGCTCACCCTCCGGCCATGAGATGCCGACGACATCGAATCGCGCTTCGCGTTCGTGGAGTCTTTTCTGGTTTAAAAAACTGGGCGGCTTGAATCATCTTCTGTTGCTTTCTGAACTCGACGGCTTCCAGAGGCGTACCAAATCGGTGATCGGTACGAGTTTTTACCTCGACAAACACGACAACACGGCGGTCCAAGACGATTAGGTCCACCTCCCCGGCCGAGCATCGGTAATTTCGTTCAACGACCCGGTATCCCTTTTACGAAGATACCGCTCCGCAGCTTTTTCTCCTTCTTTACCGAGCACCTGCCGTAGATTATTCACCCTTCGCCTCTTCCCCAAAGGAACTCGAATGTCGCATCATCGCTCATGGTGCAAGCGTCGCGTACAGGTTTAAAAGCTTCTTCGATGAACCGGAGACGGACCGAAGCGGCGCAATGCTATAGAGATGCGCGACGCAGCTATACCCTTTGTGACTGGCAAAGCCGTACTCTGGATAGCTCTTATCGAGCTCAACCATCATTGCATCCCTCGCCACCTTCGCTAGAATCGATGCCGCGGCAATGGCAAAACACAACTGATCTCCCTTGACAATGGTTCTCTGTTGCGGCCGAGGTTTGCCCGGCATTGACTTTACCCGGAAGAATTCCGCAGGGATTTTTTGGTTACCATCGATGAGGAGACAGTCTGGTATTGGCCGCAAAGCCTTTAACGCCTTGCCCATAGCGAGCAGGCTGGCCTTGAGGATATTAATACGGTCGATTTCTTCGACCTCGACTATGCCGATTCCCAAGCTACCGCATTTTGTTTGATAATGGGCACCACGGTCTCGCGCTGACTCGGGCTCAACAACTTGAGTCTTTGATGTCCGGGTGCGAGAAACCGCGAGGTAGAACCACGGCGGCCGCGACCACTGGCCCGGCCAGCGGACCTCTGCCGACCTCGTCTAATCCGGCAATGCACTTGAAACCACGAGAATACGTTTCCTCTTCAATTGCACCGGTGGGAGGAGGCTGAGTGAGTTCTTCCGACAATGGCATCTGGTTGTCGCCCATCGCCTTTTTCTTTTAACCGAAAAGGGTAAAACTGCAAATAAATTTTTCTTCTACGGCTCATGGCTCTGCACAATGCCGGTAGTTTCGGCTTAAGCGGGTGACCCTGCCACATTAATTTGCCACCCTCAACATACGTGCTTCGAGCACTTGTACCGGTGTAGTCGTCCTGGGTAACCTGATTGGAATTGACCCGGCGCTATGTTACAAAAATCTCATGAAATTGACGCGTGAAGAAGTCCAACGGGTCGCAATGTTGGCCCGGCTCCGGCTGACACCGGAGGATGAAGACCGCCTCTACAGAACAACTGAGCAATATCTTACAGTACGTGGGAAAGCTCAACCAATTGGATACATCCGGGATCGAACCGTTCACCCATGGAGTAGATATTGCAAATCCCATGCGCGAGGACGCCATCACCAACGAACCTAGCGCCGATGCTCTCTTAGCCAACGCACCGGAGCAAGAGAACCACTTCTTTCAGGTTCCCAAAATCATTGAATGAATCTTGCCGCACTCACGCTTCATGAAGCCAGGGAAAAACTCCGCAAGGGGGAATTTTCGGCGCAGGAGCTTACGGAGGCCGTCTTTCGGCGAATCTGCGAGACCGAAGAGAAATTGCATTCCTATATCACGCTTTCCCACGATACGGCTTTGAAGGAAGCCAAGCAAGCAGACGAACGGCTTAAAACCGACACAAATCCTCACTCTCTTCTCGGAATCCCGATAGCGGTGAAGGATAATTTTCTCACCCGCGGTATTCGAAACCACCTGCGCGTCCAAATTTCTCGAAAACTTCATTCCACCCTATGACTGCACAACAGTTAAGAAGCTCCGTGCAAGCGGTGTGATCATCATCGGCAAAACCAACCTTGATGAATTTGCCATGGGCTCATCCGCGGAGAACTCGGCATTTTTGCGACACGCAATCCTTGGGATACGGATCGCGTTCCCGGCGGCTCTTCTGGCGGTTCAGCAGCGGCCCTGGCTGCCGATCAGTGCATCGCCGCCTTGGGCACCGACACTGGCGGTTCTATCCGTCAGCCGGCGGCCTTTGTGGGGTCGTGGGCCTCAAACCGACCTACGGCCGCGTCAGCCGCTACGGTATCATTGCCTTCGCTTCCTCCATGGATCAAGTGGGGCCCATGACCAAAGACGTCAGAGACTGCGCGCTCATGCTCGAATCCATAGCTAGCTATGATCCGGCGGATTCCACATCGGCCAACCGACCTGTTCCGCAATACTTCAGCATCATTGACCGGAGACGTCAAAGGTCTGAGGATAGGCATTCCAAAAGAGTATTTCGTCTCCGGCATACAGCCGGACGTGGAACAAGCAGTTCGCACGGCAGTCCGTCAGCTCGAAAGGAACGGCGCCGCCATCAAGGAAATTTCTCTGCCGCACACGGATTACGCGGTGGCCGTCTACTATATCATCGCAACTGCTGAGGCGAGTTCAAATCTGGCACGGTACGATGGCATGAGATATGGCCATCGCGCCCGCGCTAAGGATCTCACCGAAACTTACATGTTGAGTCGCGCCGAAGGATTCGGGCCAGAGGTCAAACGACGGATCATGCTCGGCACGTACGCGCTCTCCGCCGGCTATTATGACGCCTACTATCTCAAAGCCCAAAGAGTGCGGACATTGATAAAAAGGGACTTCGACGAAGCCTTTAAGAGTTGCGATGCGATCATCGCTCCGACGGCTCCCACAACGGCCTTCAAGATCGGCGAGAAGACCCAGGACCCATTGCAGATGTACCTTTCGGACATTTACACAATCTCCGTCAATCTCGCAGGCTTACCGGCCCTGTCTTTGCCCTGTGGTTTTGACTCTGAAGGACTCCCCATCGGTATGCAGATCATCGGAAAGCATTTTGATGAATCCACCATTCTTGCCATCGCCTATGCCTATGAGCAGTCCACAGACTGGCACAAGAGGAAACCTAATTTGTAAACGATCATGAAATACGAAACGGTAATTGGCCTAGAAGTCCATGCCCAGCTCCTGACCCAATCGAAGATCTTCTGCGGCTGTTCGACGAAGTTCGGCCAAGCCCCAACGATAATACTTGTCCGATCTGTGCCGGGTTCCCGGTGTCTTGCCGGTTTTGAACAAGAAAGTGGTGGAATTCGCGATTCGGGCGGGACTAGCAACGCACTGCGAGATCGCGCGTTGGAGCCGTCTGGCGCGCAAAAACTACTTTTACCCCGATCTGCCGAAAGGCTATCAGATCAGCCAATACGAACTTCCCATCTGCACCAACGGCTACATCGACATCACTTTTAACCGGGTAGCCAAACGAATCCGATTGACCCGCATCCACATGGAAGAGGACGCGGGGAAAAACATTCACGATCTGCGGAGCGACGCGAGTCTCGTCGATCTGAACCGCGCCGGCATACCTTTGTTGGAGATTGTAAGCGAGCCCGACATCCGAAGTGCCGAAGAAGCGGGGAACTATCTGCGAACTCTTAGAGCTATGCTTCAATATCTCGACATCTGTGACGGCAACATGGAGGAAGGCAGCTTTCGTTGCGATGCTAATGTCTCGGTGCGACCCGAAGGAACGACCGCCCTGGGCACAAAAGTCGAACTTAAGAACCTCAACTCTTTCAAGGGGGTTGAAAAAGCCATTGAATTTGAAATTCGCCGGCAGATCGAAGCGCTCTCCGACGGCGGCAGCCTAGTTCAAGAAACTCGTTTATGGGATCCGACCGGGAAGAGACGCGTTCCATGCGCACCAAGGAGTTCGCCCACGACTACCGCTACTTCCCGGACCCAGATTTATTGCCAGTGGCGATCGACGAGAAATGGATCAATGAGATTCGAGCGTCTTTACCCGAGTTGCCGGGTGCCCGTAAAGTCCGTCTTATTTCCCAGTACGACATTCCTGCCTATGATGCGGAGCTTCTGACAAACCGCAAAGACGTCGCCGACTACTTTGAATCGACTCTGAGAACCCACAGGAATCCCAAGGCTATCGCCAATTGGATCACCGGTGATCTCTTTCGGTTACTGAAAGACCGCAAACTCGACGAAAAGCTTTATATCACCGACTGGCCGGTCAGGGCGGACAATCTTGCGGCCATGGTCGCACTCATCGATCAGGGAAAATCAGTGGCAAAATCGCCAAAACGGTTTTCGAGGCGATGGCGGATTCGGAAGTTCGCCGCAGAAAATCATAGCCGAAAAAGGGCTCGAGCAGGTTTCTGACCCGGAAAGTATCGAGAAAGCGATCGATCAGGTCTTGGCAGCTCATCCGAAGCAGGTTGCCGACTATCAGGCAGGGAGCCAAAAAATATTTGGCTTTCTCGTCGGTCAAATCATGAAGGCGACTCAGGGCAAGGTCAACCCGCAAAAGGCTAACGAAATCCTAAAGCGAAGACTCACGGAGGGAAATGAAATTTCTGCTACCTCGGGTCGCAAACTCGACTGAAGTGCACTGGAACTACTGAACCGCAGAAATGGTTTTTTCACTCTCCTCCGCAACCGCCGGATGAACCTCCGGTCGATAGGCCTGCGGGAGATTGAGAATAATTCCTTTGAGGCCATCTTGACGAAGCGTTTGGAGCTGCCGCTCGGCTTCTTCGCGACCCGTGAAGTTCCTGATTCGGACGCGCACCGATCCGCTAGCACCCGCCTCGGTTAGGGAAACCGCAAACCCGCGTCGTTCGAGAGTTTCGGCCCAATGCCGCGCGTCACGCGTTTCGCCAAACGCCAGCTGAATAACGAATCCTTGTAAAACCTTCGGTGAGGGCAGTGCGACTGCTTGTTCTCCTGTTGCCGTCTTAGCCTGTTTGCTCTTCGACAGCGGTTGCTCCTTCAATGACGCCTCAACTTTGGCTGCGTCCGTAATCGGAGCAATTGCGGGCGCTGCAGGTAGCGAAGCCAGATCAATTTTGGGCGGGATATTTTGTAGTCCGGCGCTGTTCTGTTCTAGACCCGCTAAAGGAGCGCGATCGGCAGATTCCTGCTTCCCCACCACAACGTCTTCCTTGACCTGAGCTGAAGATAATTCCTTTGTCGGCGCTTCGATCGGAACAGAAGAAACAACCGGAACTTCACCCGGTTTGTCAACTGTAGGGCCCGCCTCGTTCCAATCCTCGCGTTTCTCCGTCAACGCAGGAGGAGCTTTAGGCTCATTGGATTTATCGTTCGGTAGAGACGATAATTGAGCAGAGCTCTTTCCCTGTTCCTTGCTCGTAATGGATCGCTTGGCGACGGGTGCGAGAGGGCCGGCTTTCTGCGATTGGTCCTCCGATTTCGACGGGATTCGCCCGGAGGTCAAAGGCTCCTCCTCAATCGGCCTTCAGCGAATCCGGTTTCAATTCTTGTGGCCGATAAGAAACCAACTTCATTGGCCCGTCGTCTACGACTGCAAAGATCACAGCTTCGCTTAAAAGAATTTTGACTTAAGTCGCCGCGCAAAAGCTTCGAACTCTGGCTTTGGGAAAATACAGAGTAGATCGTTCCAATGAGACTCGCGGTCCGGCGGTATCCGAAACCAGGTTTCTCCACGATAGATTTAGTCCATACCCATTCACTTGCTTCTCTTCGTAGATATCTGAATCGCTCGCAAGAATTGATAGCAATTCCGCCCCGTACAGCGAAAAGACCCGCTGAACTTTTGCGTCATGGTCCAGTGTGGAGTCGAAGGTCTCTGGCACCCCCATGATGATTTCCAGGAATCGCTCGTCAACTGAGTTGGTCGCAGAATGGGTAAAAATCCGATCCCACCGACAGATGCAATGTTATTCGCAAACTGGAGCTTTGCGGTTTTTTGGTTGCTAACTATTCGTTCTACCAAACGATCAAGGTTGTTCTTGTATTTTTCACCTAGGTACCTCGCCTTTTGCGTAGTGTAGTACGTCGGCGGGGTGGTTATCAGCCCCAACTGGCCGTTTTTCTTAGGACTTTCTTCGACCGTGGCGCAACCAACCAATGCCACAGCAATCGTAATAAATAGAATCTTGAGATGCTGCTGCCGAACGATCATGCCACCCTTCCAATCCAACGGTTCAAGATACTTTGCTTGACAGTATTCCCAGGTAACCTATAATGAAACGGTTTTTGCGCTGCATACCGAGAATGATAATCGCTACGCCAGGTAAAAACAACCTTTTTCTGGCAAGGGGCTGAAAAGATGGCTATCGGTGAACTCTTATTAGCAAAGAATTTCATTAATGAGGACCAACTAAAAAAGGTTCTCCATCAACAGAAGATCGCCGGGGGCCGCATTGGCGACAACTTAATTGCACTCGGCTACATCACCTCGTGAAAAACTCGAGGCCATTCTACAAGAGCCTCCCCGGTCCCCAAGACAATCGAGGAAACCGGATTAGAAACCAATTTTCTTCTCAATTCCGTTCTGCGGATCATGTACATCTCCGCCGTGCAGACGATTCCGGAAATATCGGAGCAGATTAAGTTGACGCGAGGTGTTATCGAATCTTTGCTGGACTTCGCCAAGAAAGAGGCGCTCGTCGAAATTCGCGGTCCATCGGAGAAGAGCCAAAATATCATGCGCTACGCTCACCAGCGCTGGCAAGGAACGGGCAAGCGAGGCACTCAGGCGCTGTGAGTATATCGGTCCCGCGCCGGTACCACTCGACACTTATCAGATACAAGTACAAAAGCAGACGATCACCAATGAAATCATCAACATGGAAAAGCTGAAAAAGGCGCTTTCTCATTTGGTGCTCTCCGAGGACATCATTAGGACAACCTCGGGCCAGCGTCAAACTCGGGTAGAGCAATCCTTTTCTACGGAGCCGCGGGAAATGGGAAAACTTCCATCGCTGAAGGTCTCATCTCAGCCTTCGAACAACCGGTCTATGTGCCCTACTGCATCGAAGCGGATGGACAGATCATCAAGATCTTCGATCCCTCGGTCCATGTAGCGCAGCCAGCCAGCTCCAACGGAACCAACGGGAATAGTCATCCGATGTTCTTGCCCCAAATGGAATTCGATCCGCGTTGGGTTCGTTGTCGCAGACCTTACATCATTTCTGAGGCGAACTGACCCTTGAAATGCTCGATTTGGATTTCGATATCCATTCGAAGTATTACGAAGCTCCGTTACAGATGAAGGCTATTGGCGGCATATTTGTCATCGACGATTTTGGCCGCCAACGGGTGCGGCCTCATGAGCTGCTAAACCGCTGGATTTTCCCTTTGGAGCGAAAAATAGACTATCTCACGCTTCACACGGGGAAAAAATTTGCGCTGCTCTTTGACCAATTGGTCATTTTTGCGACCAATTTTCCGCCCGAAGAACTGATGGATCCCGCTCAGTTGCGGCGCGTCCATTACAAATTAAAGATTAATCCACCAACAGCAGATGAATATAGAGAGATCTTTAGTCGGATTTGCGAATCCTACGGCCTGGCATTCTCTGAAGATATCATGGCGTATCTTCTCAACTCGTTTTACCTGAAACACAAGGTTCCATTCGCCGGATTCCACCCGAAGTTTATCGCGGAGCACGTGATTGCAGCCTGTAATTATCTTGGCACGCCTCCCCGGATTACCAGGCAACTACTGGATGATTCTCTAGAGAACATGGTTATTCTCCCCGGCTCGCAATGACGAGGGTGATTTTTGGATGCCAAAGTCTCTCGCACTGATCATTCAGTCTATAGAATCTCCTCCATCTCCAATTGCCAAGCAGTTAGAGGCGCGAGATTTTTCTGTACATTTGAGCCGAACCGTCGACGAAGCAGAACGGGTGTTTTCGGCTTTTCCCGCCGACCAAATCAAGTTTGTATTCATCGATGTTGCGCTTCTGCCAAGGCGCAAGCTGGGGCGGTTTTCTCGATCGAATACGTACCACTCCATCGGAAATAACGGTCTTTTGTTTTCATCCCAAACACGCCCGTCCTCTTTTTAACCTGCTCGGTCATGCTGTCGATTCCGCCGGCGATGCCAAAACTCCCCATTCCGTCAAAACACCTCTAATGATCGGGGAAACGCCGCAATTCCACGAAGTCCTGAACCTCGCAAATCGTTATGCCATGCACGACATTACGGTTCTCGTCACAGGGGAAACAGGAACTGGGAAAGAAGTGATGGCCCAGTACATCCATTCTCTGGGACCACGCGCTGACAAACCCTTCGTCGGTTGCAATATGACAGCAATCCCAGAGACGCTCGTTGAAAGCGAGCTTTTGGGTATGTGAAGGGCGCATTCACCGGAGCGGATCGCAATAAGAAAGGCTTCGTTGAAGCCGCCGAAGGGGGAACGCTATTTCTTGACGAAATAGGCGATCTTGCTCCAGCTATCCAGCTTAAACTATTACGCTTTCTGGAAACGCGTGAATTTTACAAGGTTGGTGAGTCCACACCCAAGACCAGCGATGTTCGGATCATCGCAGCGACCAACAAAGAACTTGATGCGGCGATTCAGAATAATGGCTTCAGAAAGGACCTGTATTTTCGTCTCAACAGTGCTCGAATCATTCTTCCGCCCTTACACGACAGACGGGAGGATATCATCTTACTCGTAGCCAATTTTGTCTACCAAGCCTGTAGCCAGTTTCGTAAGCCGTTAAAAAAGTCAGCAGTTCCGCCAAGGCCCTCTTCCTGGATTATCCCCTGGCCGGGAAATATTCGTGAGCTTCGAAGCGTCGTTGAAAGTGCGGTGATGGTTTCGGACGGTGATTACATCACGCTGAGCGATCTCCCGATGAACCTGCAGAACTATGCCACCGGGCACCGCGAGGAAATTGGGACAAAAGCAATCCGGAACATCGAAGAGGGTGAGAAAAATCTCATCGAGGAGGCACTGCGTCAAACCAACGGCAACAAGGCAAAGGCCGCGGAAGCGCTCGGCATATCGACGCGGACACTGTACAGGAAAATCGAAAAGTTCTCCTCTCTCAAGCTGATGCCGGGCGGTCCGAGTCGCATTAAACTTTGCTCGGTCTGTTCAAAACGCATTCTGCGGAGGCGACTTTTACGAAGCTCAAAGCGGCCCTGATTTTTACTCGTTTTCCTACTCTTCGCTGTTTGTATACATTCGCAAGCTGCTACCGTCCCCGGTTCCCTCCCTACCGGGGCTGAAACACAACTGTTCGCGGCTCCCGATGAGTCTTCAGCCGTAGTCGCGACCCTAAAGCCCGGGGACGAAATCTTCCCTTTGGCAAATACTTTGGTTGGGGAAGGTGCGAGGTGGTACTTGGTTAAAGCCAAGAACGATGTGATTGGATGGATTAGGCAAAGCGACACTGAAGAATCAAGAAAGCTCGAAAAGTTTTTCAAGTCTCTTCCACCGGAGCCCTCGCTACCTTTATCGAGCGTTGTCCCGTCAACACCATCCGGAAGTTCCGGACCGAATACAATCACTGTACCGGTGGTAATGAACGGTGCTTCGGTCATTGTTCCCGTCACGTTCAATGGTGCTCTTCGAGCTAACCTGGCGTTAGATACCGGTGCCACGATTACGGTTGTGTCACGCCGGATCGCGACCAATCTAGCTCTGAATACGCTAGGGGTAAGCAAGGTAGGAACGGTCGCCGGCGTCATCGCCGTCCCGCTGGCTCGATTGGGACCTCTCAAGGTCGGTGATGCTCAGGTTCATGATTTGGTCGTTTCCGTTCACGATTTTTCAACAGACCCGCGCATTGAAGGATTATTAGGCCTGGATTTCCTCAAACATTTTCATGTTTCCTTGGATGCACGTCGCAGCCTATTGATCCTGGGTCCGCGTTGATCCTTGCTTGCCGTCGCTAACAAATTTTGCTTTTACATGTCTGCCAAATAAGCCTTTACGTACAATTTTGTTCAAGATGAACAGAATTGTGGGAACAATCTAGCAATTTGAGGAAAAACCTGTCCCTAGGTTGCTGAAATCACGAACCTTTTCCACACAATTGCACTGGCAACTATTTTGCTTTTGCAACTTATTTACTTTAGAGTGCCCACCCGTTCTGGGCAGGTACCAGTCTTCCGAAATAGCAATTTAGCGTTACGATGCTAACGGCCCAAAAAGAAAATAGTCCGCTGGACACCGAGTCCCTGACACAGCGCCCGCCGAGCGAGCGGTCATTTGATAAGGTGGTCAACTCGATCGAAGGCCTTCGCGAACGCGTCCAAGGTTTTACCCTTGAACAAGTGTCGGAGGTGGATCAAAGATTACGAACAATGTCTCTGCAGCTGGGCGAGTTGCAGCGAACCGTCAGGGCACTGGCCGAAATGAAACAGCGAATGAGCCGGCTACAAAAGGCAGTGCCGGAGGCTGAAGCGGAGAGTTTGGAGCGGAGCAGGTTGGCTACGCTGGTCGAACCCATAGCGGCCCAGTCATATAGCCCGGGTCGGGACCCTGTTGAAATTCCAGCGCGTCATTAAATTGCTCAAAGAAGCCAAGAGCGGCTCTGGAGTATCGGTGTCTGCCGATGCGGAGGCCAAGACTCCTCCGCTTCCAAAGGCCGTTGAGGTCATCCCAGCCTCGCCGAAGAACGAAGCGAGAGCTTGGAACAGACCTGCCGGCAATCCGGCACGAGTTACCAGAGAGATCAGCGAGCGAAACTACCGTCGTCGCCGTGAAGTGAGGCCCCGAACGAATCTGAAGCAGATCTCCGTACGGCTCGGGCAAAAATGGACTTTGAGCCTGTTTTTTCGAAACCTGTTGAGATCTTCCCCGAGCCGTCAACGAACGGGCGAGCAGCTTGCAACAGACTTACCGACAATCGAGCACTGGTTACCAGAGAGATCAGCCAACGAAACTACTGTCGATGTTAAGAGCGAAGATCTGGAGCAAACCGAGGCGACTCTTCATCCGCCTGCGGCAGAAGTAGACTTTGAGCCCAATGAGCCATTCTCACACGAACCGGGCAACGCCATTTTTGACGAGAGCACGACATCGATGGAGCCACGGGAAATAATCGCTGAATTTGCCGACACGCGCGAGGAGCTAGCAGCGAGTCATGAAGTCATTTTTGAAGAATTCAAAGGTACCGGAGACATGGAGGTGCATTTAGCCATTCCGAGACCGAAACGGTGGAAACTACGAGTCAAACGCACACGCCCGCTTCCGAAGAAGCGGACTTTGATCAGCGTCTTTTAGATGATCTCATAAAAGATTACGGCGAGTTCACTATCTTGCCGAGTTCAACCCCAAAGCCTGAAGCCAAGAAAGAGCCCAAACCCGAATCCACGCCGGCTATGCCGCGAGTTAAGGCATCCGCGCCGGTAATGCCCCCGACTCAACCCAACCTTCCCTCACCACGAAAAGAGACGGAGAGCTTGATCGAAAACTCAAAAAGCTCATCAAGGACTACGGAGAGTACGATCTTTATTCGAGGCAAACACCGCTCAAGCTAAAGACGGGTGTGGTGGCAGCATTCTTAGTGCTGACTCTGATTTTTCGGGGTTCTATTTCTTCTCCTCCACCAAGCCTGCCGTACCAGCAAGTGCTTCTTCGACGTCGCAATCCCAGAGTTCCTCTGAAGCGGCGCCGAAAGAGCCAGTGCCGAACGTCGAAACCAACAGCGGTGAAACTCTTTCGCCACCCTCCGTTTCCAATGTTGACCTCCCAAACCGGTTGAAGCGGGTTCATCGCAGAATGTTGCAAACAAAGTTACAAAGAAACAACAAAATAAAGAAGGCTGGTCAAACCTATGAAAAATGAATTGCAAAATCTCAACCGAGGACATCTCGCGGCTCTATGAGGAAATCACTCAAAAAACGGAGTCCTTAGGGCAGATCGATAGCATTACCCGACTCTATGATGAGCTCCAGTCCCAACTTCAGAGCATTTCTTCGGAGGAAGTTGACCTGTTGCAGAGCCAGATCAAATCGACCCTGGAGCAAATGGTCGGAATCAGCAAGAGTCTTGCGGTTATCAAGACCCTCAAGACCGCGCTCAATGGTCACGACGATATGGTTGACCACATTAAGAAGGCATCCAGTGGTACGAACCCGCGTCGATCTCTGGAAGATCGGTAATGACCGATTTATTGTTTTTGGTGAGTTATCAGTATGCAAGGGAATCTAGCGCAAATTAGTCTCAACGACATCCTTCTTCTCGCCACCGGCGGAAGAAAGTCAGGCGTCCTAAAACTCTCCCGCGGCAAAGAGACGGTCGAAGTATATATTTCCGACGGTAACATCATCCATGCTACTTGCCCCATTGGCGAGGAGAAAAAGCGCTGCTTTATCCGGTGACGTGGGGTGAAGGGGTCTTCAATTTGATGCCAAACGGGACTCCCTCGATAACGACGATCAAAAAAGACTTCAGCGGAAATTCTCGACGAAGTAAAGGCAATGAGCCGAGAGTGGGAGACCATATTGGAAGTTATCCCCTCAGGAAAGGCTGTCTTTCGGATTGCCGATCCTGGCGAGGCTCAAAGTGGACCCATCACCGTACCTTATGTGGGGTGGCGAGTGCTGAGTAAGATCGATGGCTCGCGAACCGTGCAGGAGATAGCCGAGATCCTACGTATACCGTTCGCCTATACGGCAAAAGTCATCTTCAATCTCCACAAGGCTGGTTTGGTGGAAATTGTCAACCCATCTTCTAGGGCCAGGACCGACACCGTGCCTCCTCCTCTATTTGATCGGCTCACGAGCATCCTCACGGAGGCCATGGGACCCATGGCCCCATTGGTACTTCGAGATCAGATCGATAATCTGGGAGAATCCCAAGACAATTTTCCCGAAACCAAGCTGGACGATTTAATCGGGCTAATCAGCAAAGAAATTTCCGATGGGAAGCTGAGGCAGAAGGTTGAAGAGTCCATGCTTCAAGAGATTTCAAATTTCAAAAATTCTGACCTGTTTTACAGGAGGAAGCATGTCACAGGAGTCCCTTTCTTTGGAAAGCTCGAAATTAGCCACCCCGACAACGCCCGGCTGGCAGGGGAGCAGTCTCAGATGGAAGTTTGTTACCGCTTTCGGTGGACTGATTCTACTCTTTGGGCGTCTGCGTCATAGGGATCGTGTATTTTCTGACCGGGAACGCCCTGCAAAGGCAGGTCGATCTACGCTCGGCGGCCATTGCTGCGAACCTGAGTGACGCCGCGGCCGGCAATGTATCACGAAAAACGCACTGGAACTGGATGCACTTATTGCCAAATATGGTCGACTGGACGGAGTCGCTTATGCCTACATTCAAGATCCCAAAGGCGAGATTATTGCCACCAGTCTTCAACCGTTTCCCGCAGAATTGAAGGAATCTACCTCTACGGCAGATCAGCGTACATCAAGAGCACGAACAACATACGTGCGCGGCCAGTCAGTTTACGAGACGCGGGCCCCCTTCTTGATGGCCAATTAGGAGCCGTTCACGTGGGACTTTGGGCCGAGACGGTCCAACAGGATGTCCGCGGTACTCTGCTAACTATCGTCGGCCTGATCGTGCTTTTGCCTTGCCGTCGGCATAGGTATTTCAACCATAATTGCGAGCAAAACGATTCGTCCCCTATTAGAACTGAAGTCAATAGCCGACGATATAAGTCGGGGCAGTTGGATACACCCGTTTCCTTTCAATCCAACGATGAGATTGGTGAACTCGCACGTTCACTCGAACGCATGAGGGCCAGCCTGAAAGCAGCGATGGTCCGTCTCAATAAAACTTAGAACTTGAGACCATTTTTTACGTGTCTATACGAATAGTGTTCCATGCTAATAAGTAAAGGAGAACAACGATGAGAAAAAGCTGGGCGATGAAGAAACTCGTGATCCTGACAGCCTTGTTCTTGGGGACAGTGGGAATTACCGTTGCTCGCGCCTTGGTGTCGATCGCTGCGGAAACCCCTGCGGCTCAACCGCTCAAGAAGGTCGTCATAGGTTACAGCTCTATCTCCCCTGCGAGTTCGTCCGCGTGGTTTGCGTACGAGGGGGGATTCTTCCGTAAAAACGGTCTGGATGCGCAGCTCATTTTTGTCGAAAGTGGAAGCCGGATGGTTCAAACGCTGATATCCGGGGATGTAGTCGCCGCGCAAGTCGCCGGGGCTCCTGTGATACAGAGTAACCTCCAGGGCTCGGGGATAGTGATAATCGCTGGACTTCTCAATACGATGGACTACAAGTTCGTGGTGTCGCGCGATATCACCCGTCCAGATCAACTAAAAGGGAAGACGGTCGCTGTCAGCCGCGTTGGATCGTCTTCCGATTTTGCGACGCGTTATGCTTTGGAAAAGTATGGACTGATTCCGGACAAGGATGTAGCCATCCTCCAGATTGGAAGCCAGCCAGCCCGCTTTAGCGCTCTCGAAACCGGGAAAATCCACGGTGTCATGATCGCGATTCCATTGACGGCCAAAGCGGCAAAAATGGGACTGAACACGTTGGCGGACCTACAGATGCTGGGACTGGAATATCAACATACCAGCCTTGCTGTTAGTCAGAATCTGATCAAAACGCAGCCCGATCTCGTCCGTAATGTGTTGAAATCTTTCATCGAAGGCATTCACTACGCGAAGACTCACCGTAAAGAGGCCATTGCGATTCTCGCGAAGTATCTCAGAACCGACGACTCTGACGCGCTCCAAGAGGCTTATGAGGCGGAGCTGCAAGGTCTGATTCCGGAAAAACCTTACCCCACCATGAAGGGAATCCAAATAATCCTTCGCGAAATGGGGGTCAAGGACCCCAACGCGCGATCCGCTCACCCTGAGCAATTTGTTGATCTCTCATTTATGAAAGAGTTAGATAGCTCCGGATTCATTGATCGGTTGTACAAGTCAGGGGCCGTAGCCACCGCAACGCCACGTGTCGAGCCAGCGCCCGCTCCTGTCGTAGGGGCGACGGAGAAAGCCGCTCCGTTGGCTGAAGGTAAGATTAAGCCACTCGCGGCGGAAGAAAAGCAAAGCCGGTTGCCAAACAAATTCCCGCTTCGACTGAAAAGGCGGTGGCGACTTCCGGTTCTGCTAAGACAACAAAGCCCACAGCACAGGAGTACACCGTAAAGTTGGGCGATACCCTCAGTAAACTGGCTGAACGCTTCTACAACTCGTCGTACAAGTGGGGAAAGGATCTACGAAGCAAACAAGGATACTCTGAAAAACCCAAACTATATTTACATCGGGCAAAAGCTGATGATCACCGTCCGACGACCAAGCCAGCTAGTCCTTCCTCGTAGGAACTCATAGAGAAAGAGCCGGATAAAACCCGGCTCTTTCTCTTCGTAGTCTTAAGCGATTCTAATCTTTATCCCGTCACAAGCTCCTGAAAATATCGATAACTCGGTTGTCCTGCTGAAAGCGCTCCATCCGTTTGCCAACTTGTTCGATATACAAGTCGGGATACACCCGTTTCCTTTCAATTCAATCCAACGATGAGATTGGTGAACTCGCACGTTCCACTCGAACGCATGCGCGCCAGCCTGAAAGGCAGCAATGGTTCGTCTCAATCGCGCTTGATGAACTACTTCTTGGTTTGAAACAAAGAGATTAACAATGATAACCTACCTACCAATCTTGGCAGCCTCGATGCTCAGAACAAAAACAAGGTGCAAACCGCTAACAATCACCTCTTTGAAAGGAGGGAAAATGAAGAGAACTTCACAGGAGAAAACGGGCTTTTTGATCTTGTCGTTCCTTTTTCTTCCGCGCTCATGATCGGGGCGCCTCGCAATTCGGTTGCTGCGCAAAATCCCACATCCCAGCCGCTGAAGAAGATCGCGATCGCCTACAGTGGTATCTCCCCGAGTCAAGCGCCGGCCTGGGTCGCCTACGAACAAGGTTTGTTCAAAAGTATGGTCTCGATGTTCAACTTATCTTCATCGAGGCGGGAAGCCGGACTGTGCAGACACTGATCTCCGGTGACGTTGCAGCCGCTCAGGTGGCGGGAACGTCCGTTATACAGAGCAGTCTCCAAGGATCAGGCATCGTGATGATTGGAGGGTTCCTGAACACGATGGATTACAAGCTCATCGTGGCCCGGGACATCACTCGTCCTGACCAGCTTAAGGGGAAGACCGTGGCTGTCAGCCGGGTTGGTTCATCTTCCGACTTCGCAACTCGGTATGCCTTGGAAAAGTATGGTCTGATACCGGATAAAGATGTGTCGATCCTTCAAATCGGGAGCCAGCCAGCTCGATTTTCAGCAATGGAAACAGGAAAAATTCACGGTGTAATGGTCGCTATACCGCTGACGGCTCGAGCTAAAAGATGGGGTTTAACACTTTAGCCGATCTGCAAATGCTTGGGCTGGAGTATCAACACACCGGACTTGCCGTGACCCAAAATCTTATTAAGACGCAGCCTGACCTAGTACGCAATATTTTGCGCGGTTTCGTCGAAGCGATTCATTACATGAAAACACACCGAAAAGAATCTCTGACTATTCTCGCGAAATATCTCAAGACTGATGACAAGGATGCTCTTGAGGAAGCCTACGAATCCATCGTTCAGGCTTTGATCCCAGAGAAACCTTACCCGACACTCAAAGGTATCGATATCATTTTGCGGGAGCTAGGAGTCAAGGACCCAAATGCGCGGTCAGCGAAGCCTGAACAATTCGTAGATCTTACCTTCATCAAAGAGTTAGATAGCTCTGGGTTCATCGATCGGTTGTACAAGTCCAGTGCTGTGGCAAAGGCGGCACCGTCACGCGCTGAACCCCTGCCCGCCCCGGAGATAGCCAAAGAAAAGCCGCTCCGGCCGAAACCAAGGCCAAGGCCGTCACAGCGGAAGAAAGAGCCAAACCGGTCGCCAAACAAATTCCTGCCTCGACAGAAAAGCCGGCAGCCACTCCCGTCACTGCTAAGTCAACAAGGCCTGCAGCCTCAAGAGTATACGGTAAAGGCCGGCGATACTCTCAGCAAGCTGAGCAGAACGCTTCTACAACTCGATGTCCAAGTGGGAAAGGATCTACGAAGCAAACAAGGATACTCTGAAAAACCCAAACTACATCTACATCGGGCAAAAACTGATGATACCTTCCGACGACCAGGCCAGTTAGTCTTTCTTCGGAGTAATGCACAAAAAGAAAGAGCCGGATAAAAGTCCGGCTCTTGTCTTTTCATGGCCTTCAGTTATTCTTACTTTAATCCCTATCCTGTCAGTACCTTAAGCGCCTGAAAATTTTCGATAACCCGGTAGTTTTGCTGAAAACGCTCCAATCGTTCGCCCACTAGTACGATTCTCTCGTGGGAGATATTTCCTAGAAAGCGGTCGGCTAACTCCGAGATACTCGATTTTTCTCGGCTCGATCGTCATGAGCCTCGCCGCTATGGCATCCACAGCAACCAAATCATCCCCTAAGACCAGGACGCCGCTCTGTTTAGCTTGTCCCTGCAGTGGCCCATTGCCCTCCATTCCAACAATCCCATCTACAATAGCAAATTGCGGAATCGCCAGTGAACTATTAATGTCTAAGATGCTTCCGTGAATGCCTGCCCAATGGAGTGCGTTTTTTGGCCAACCATAGACCGATCCGGGAACAACTCCGAACATGTTTTTTAAGGAAAGCGTAACACCGGCCCAGTGATGGGTTTTTAACTTCGGCATCGAAACCAATAGATCGGCATTGAATAACGTTTCGGGAAGAAACAATTCGCGTAGGTTGGTAAAACTACTACGCAGTTTTGTGCGACGCACATCATCTGTATTAAGGTCCACATAGCGGACTCTGTGTTCGTTGATGATCATCATAGATCCCGAAGCGGTTAGGAGGTACTCACTATCACGACGGTGGCCCGGTCCCTCGGCGACCACCACCTCCCGGGCACCCAAGCTTCTGAACGAACTTATGGCTGCTTCGATCACCGAAGGATGGGTGTTAATCACACCCTTCCGGGTCAAAGTTCCGACTAAGTTCGGTTTCAGTACGATTCGTTTCCCCTTCAGGTCAAGCTTGAACAAATGGATTCCACGTCGGATGATCTCCTCCAGCGGAGCTTGATAACTCTTGGCTTCCAGAATCGCGACCCGAGAGGTGGCTGTTTTTCGATAAGCATCTCGGTCCCAACGAACCGATGGACGGCACCCACCGACGAGAGAGGAGAGCGACGCTACGGCCGAAACCTTTATGAACTCCCTGCGATTCATCATTCAAGCTCAGATGCGGAAACAACCTAGCCCCATTTCCAAAAGCAAGCAGGGCCAACGCCACCGCCTTGGTTTCACCCAGAAATCTCGTTTTTCAAAGTCCTTCACAAGAATCTTTTCCACTCCCGCACATCCTGGTTATAAAGCGTTAAACAAAGGATACCCCAACTTAGGGCTGTGCCAGAAGCAGCTTCCCGCATCAGGGCGTCCAAAGCACGCAAACTTGTTTGATTAGCCTCGTTCGTCGCCCGGTCTTGAAGCGCGATCAAAGCCACAGCGGTGACATCCGGATACGGCCACAAGGCCTCTCCCAAGACCCTGGAGTTTCCATAGTTCCACCCACCGTTTTCACACATCCGATCGTAGATCAACATTTCGCCCTGCCGAATTCTTTCCTCACAATTAGTTCCATCCAGGCTTCGCTTCAACCTCTTTAGCGCCATTAGCGAGTAACTGGTGGGTTCTACCCAGCTGAAGGCTCCAGCCGTCCAGGACCACCCGCTGAGGTAAGGATCAAGCTCTGTCATTTTCTTAACTAGGGACAAGCGGACCAAGAGCGATGCGGCCCAGCCGGGCTTTCTTCCCTCTTGCGTCAAAATCCATTTCGCCGCCCTCAAGACATGCTCCCTCTGATCCTGAAAGGGTAATAACGCGAGCACCGCTATTGGAGTGGTCCAAGAGCTTTGTTTCGATGCGTCATTAAGGGGACCAACTGCCGTCGTCTTTCTGGTGCTGCAACAGCCACTTCAGCGCCGCTGTCGTCTGCCGATCAAAGACTTGTCTTCGAGAGCAACTTCAAAGCCATCAACGCAAATGAAGTTGATTCTGTATTACTTCGTTTCCCTTTTACGGCGCCCCACCCACCGTCCTCATTCTGCGCATCCAGCAAAGGTCTATCGCTGCGTCAATCATATATCAGCACTCTAATCTTGCGGCAGAGCATAGATGCGGTGTTTAGAATCCGAACTGATAAATATCAGTTCTGGGCCGAGTGCGGTAGAAGCGCATCAACTCAGTCCACAATTTCGAGTAAGCGCTCCTGTTCTCCGCCATCGCTAAGCGGGTGTATTACAATAAACCCGACACCCAAGGATTTGAGCTCCGCTCTGATCTCACCAGGGGATCCTACATCGGGGACGGCTTGACCATACGGATAGAAATATGTTGCCGGCTTATGTAAACCGGGTTGGATCGATCGTCGACCCGTGTATAAGTAGTACATGAGGATCGTAAGCTGTGGCAAGGATTGTAGACTCGTCGGTGTTATTGCGAATCCACTCAAACGTCTCTGAAAAACCTTGCCAGCTTGCGGGCAATCGTTTTCCGAACCAAACTCTTGTTGTCGCCACGTCCTTACTGAATAGATAGTTGCAGATCCATCCAACATGCAACACGACAACAAGAGCAAATGTGACTCACATCGAAGTGACGTCAAGACCTTCCCTTTCAGAGTCTCCGACGTCATCAAATTATTTAGATGAAATTCGGCAGCCTGAACGCCCCGGAACAAAAGAAGTATATCCCAGGAACTAACGGAATCAGATAGCGCGCAAGGATGAAACGGCCAAGTAACCACCAAGGCCAAATACAAGATGACGTATGAACGAAAGAAAACTGTCTGGTCGTTAAACGACCGCCATATTCCCAATGCCAGCTACGATGCCCACAGGTAATAAAAGCCCGGGAATTATTCTCGATTGGAATATCAGGTCCAGAGCTTCCACTATATAACGTAAGTTACCCCAGACAATCTCTACGGCACCGAAAGGATCGAACCACATGATTACAAACGCGGGGGCTCCGAACTGTAGGAAACATAATATTGAAGCAGCGAGCTCGCCGTGTGATTTGAATGGGCTCTAACCCACAGCCACCAAGGGATAATAAATAGAACCACTAGGCATACGTAGTGCGTCAAATCTCGATAGCGCCTGCTCCACGCAGGAAATGAACGGCCCCGGCCACTGCTAGGGTACCGCTGCGGATCGAGTCAGACAGCCGAGAGCGACAATAAGTGCTAATAGGGTGACGCTCGCCGGCCGCGAAGTGCACTGCTCTGAGGCATCGAAAATCACCAAAGCGGAGAGAAAGCAAAAGAAACAAGATGTCGCTGACCGTAAAATCTGTGAAAGGAAAACACAGCCGGATTGATGCAACACCAGCGCTGCGAATAGCAAACCTTCGGATTCTTGTCCTTTTACGCGGCGGCGATAGAAGAGATAGCTAAGAACAAAAATCGCGGCAAGAAATGCAGCATTTGCAGCTTTCAAGAGGCCAATGTTATCGGGAAACTTAGGATCAGAGCTCCACATAGCCAGGAAAGAATATAGGAATAGAGAAATGGGTATTTGGTTTGATCCGGAGCAATACGGCAGACTAATGATCTGATATCCTGCTCCATTGCTGAGAGACTTCGCGACGACAGCGTAGATACCATCATCATGGAAAAGACCCAGCACCTCCTTGTTGCTGCTCCAAACGCCTGCGATGCCGACTAGCAGGCCCAAGAGGATCGCCCAGGAGAAGAATCCGAGATTTACGGCCGGATTGCGCTTCGCTGGAAAGGGTCTGTTGCCCGCTGCGATGGCTTCCATTTCACAACCTAATCTCGATTCAACGCCACCCGTCGAGCAAAAACGGCCGCGACACCATCCTCATGAGCGAGCGTAAAGCGCGAGTCGTGCGCATTAGGTTTGTAAGCGCAAGGTTGACGGCGTAACACGACCAATCGGCTTTCATTAGTTCCGGGTCCAGCCCCACCCCCTTAGGCCAGACCATGTGTCGGCTGAGAGCGCCCTATGCGCTGATCGCCATGCAAGTTCATCCGGCCATCCATTGAAGCGGGCAACCTGCAAGGTCCAGATCAAATACCTCCCCAATTGAAATGATTGTATAGTGGCCCGGAGTAATTCTTTTCGTTAATAAACCTTACCGCCGCGACGGGGAACTCGCTCCTCCACGACGCTTTCTGGCTGCTTGCCTCGAGATCTGACGGCGGTCAGACCGATCAGATACATCACGACCGTCAGGTGCGACGATTACACATAGATGGCCTGCAGTTTGGTGAAGCCAAAGAAGGCTCGCCTCGATGAAACTCCCGAACTCACTGATAATAAACAGCGCAGCCAAGCACCAGAACCCAAACGTCTCTTCGTGCTCTAAACGCGAGAAAAATTCCCATCAGAAGCAAGAGAGTTGGAAAGGGAAACCAAGCTCTCTGCCAACCGAGGACAAGACCGCTGCAATCGCCAACCCGATGACCAGCCGGTCCGTGAGAGCATCGAAAGGACAAAGGGAGAGCTTCGAGACGAATTGAAAAGCTTCCGTCTGTCCGATGACTCAAAATCGGACATATAAAGTCGAAAATGGTAGGCGTTATCAAAGTTGCAACCAGACACGCCAACATGATGGAAGTGATATGCGCTCTGGCGGGGATCTGGGGCGACAGACGCGGGTGGAGTTGGGACGGTGGCCGCCGCGACGAAGAACCTCCCGAGGAAATAGTCCAAGCAGCGGCCAGACCCGTATACAAACCGTATGTGCAAATTGCCCATAAAACGAATAGCGCGCGAGAAATGCCAGCCAGTCAACGGAGCTATCTTGCCCGTTCGCCTCACATGAAACAAGATGCAAAGCTCCACCGTGAAAAACAGAATTCGAAAAGCCGTAGATCTCGGGAGAATTAGATGACTTCGGCGGCGCGCGAGAGCGATCGCGACGCAAAAACACCTCAGCTCATGAACGGCAACCTCCCCGCCGTAGCGCCATGCAAACCAGCGCGATCAGCAAAGACATCGAGACCGTAAACACGAGGATCCCGCATGACCAAGCTTCGTGAATAGCGCATACAACGAGGATCTCAACGACAGCCAGCTATAGGCAACCCAGGGTTTCCCAGCCCCGTAGGCGGAAAACGGATCGGTCGCCGGCATCGGACCGTGGATCAATGATCCATTGGCCGGTGCGAAGATGCCACCAGATGTCCGGATCGACGACCGGGACCATGGCTTGGAACGCCGGAATGCGCAATAGAGGAGCACCACGAGTGACCAGCCGTCGAAGAGTCTTCTCCGAATTTACTGAGCGAAACGCCGGAATTAGAGCCATTAGGTGACGGGCAGCCGAAAGTCTAAGAAGCAATTCGCAGGCAGTTTATCTTTTGCCGTGGAATTTCTCCGACACTAACTACCTTCCTTTGTGAGCAAAGTAGAGGAGAGGGGAAGTGGCGTATGCTCGTGACTTGGCCTCCCAAGTCACCCAATCTGACTTAGCCGCGTATCTCTGAGATCATCTATTTCGGAAGATTCCACCAAGGAAATTTCCAACTGATCGCCAACTTCGGTGCGTGATTTCTTCAATGTGCCTTTCGGCAGTTCGAGCACGCTGTGCCCTTTCAGTCGGACTCCAGTAACGCGATAGGGAACTAGACCGGAGATGATACCGAGGACAATATTATCTTTGTCCAGAAAAGCGACATCTATGGGAAACTTCATTCCGATCGTGTGGATCCCCTTGCTCGGCATCAGCCAAAGAGCCTCTTCCGGACCCAGCTTGTTTCTCTTCAGGAGCCCAACCAACCGAGTGAAAAAGCTATCCGCCTTCCGAACCTTGGTAGCCAGCCAGGTTTTCTTCGTAAAGATTAGTTACCGGCATTGCTATCCCTTCAGCGGACTCGATAATGTTCTCATAATGCTCAGACCGGCCGGACCTAATAAGAGGATGAAAATGGCCGGTAGAATAAAGAAGACCAGAGGAAAATAAGCTGATCACCGCCTTGCGCGCCGCTTCCTCCGCCGACTGGCTTCTCTTTTCGCGCATCGTCGACGCATAGATTCTTAGCGAACGCGCTATGCTACCGCCCAACTCTTCGGTTTGGGTCAGAAAGGTAATGAGCCCGCGAAATTCTTCAATCCCGATCCGGTCGGCACAACGAGTCAAAGCTTCTTTGCGCACTGCACCCGCTTGCAATTCTTGGGTTGCGAGCAGCAACTCCTCGCCCATCGCCAGCCCCTGGTCCGCCTGTTCTTTGCCCACACGATTCAAAGCCGCATCGACGCCCATTCCCGCTTCCACACAAACCACGATAAGATCTAAAGTATCTGGCAGTGTTTCTTTCATCTTCAGAACCCGCGCCTTTGCCTTCCGACGGACAGTTAGATAAGGCAGCATGTAGCCCGTAACCCCGCCGACGCCACCCAACAGCAAGACATCTTGAGTAGACGCCTTGAACAAAAACGCTAGAATCAGTCCACCAAATGAGAATGCGAGACCAAGAAAGATCCGCAGGCCCCAAAAATCCGGATCGCTCTCTCCCCGCGGTAGGCGGCTTGGTGCAAAAGTCGCCCTATTTTCGAGTACGCCGCGGGTATCTCCCGTTTGTCCCCAGAAAGAAATTAGCGACGGTTTCCCAAAAAGTGTCCTCCTTAGTGTCGTACAAACGGAGCCGGGCTGCTGTTTAGGCTGGAGCGGCGATGTTGTCCAATCGTCTTTGAATAGCCTCTTCGGCTACCGGCACTCTCGATGCCAGAGTGAAATAGAGAACCCCAAAGACCAGGGCGAAGATTCCGACGGCGATTAGTACTTCCATAATACAATACCCCGCTTAGATGTGAACTTTTATGAGCTTTCGGAAAACAAGTATTCCGACTATCTCTAAGACCAGAGCCACGGCCAGCATTGCTCGACCCATGGGATCACTCAGCATATCGTTCATCATCTGGGGTTCCCCTAATAAACATAAACAAGCCCAGAAACGGAGGGATGGAGCAAACGGTCCAGGCGCTCATTCGGTTTTGTCCGGTCAGGCTTTTGATCAACCTTTCAATTCGAAAGCGGTCTCTAATAATGTCAGACAGCTTGTTCATCAATTCCGCTAAGCTTCCGCCGACTTCCCGTTGAACCAGAAGGGCTGTATTAAAAAGCCTCACTTCAGGTAAGGCCATACGTTCTTCCAGCTTCTTCAGTGCGTCCGCCAGAGGAAGACCGAGATTGACTTCCTCGATGAAAACAGAAAATTCTGTACCAAGGGATCCGGCACCTCCTTAGCCACAAAAACCATCGCCTGGGTTAGCCTAACCCTGCTCTGTAGGCTCTGGCTTATCATGTCCAAGCCATCCGGCATCTGTTCCAAAAAGCGTCTCATTCGCTTCCAGGTAATATACTTAAGATAGCCATACGGGCAGACGAGGGGCGATCAACCCTACAATGAGCGCTACGGATACCGGCTGACCCACAATCAAAAAAAGAAATATGGCAACATACCACCGGCGACAACGGAGCTACAAAATAAACAGACCCAAGGTCATATCGCGACATTGGCCCGTTCAAGGAGTAAATCGAGATGCTTGGCGATTTGCACTCTCGACAGCAGCGCATTGACCCATGGAACGTCACTGTGCCAAAGAGCTTTTGCAAAGATTCTGTACGTCCGCTCTGGACGCAGATCCGGCACGGCCGATCGTCGTGAGCCGCCTTTTGATTCTGGCCTGTGGCGAGTTCTGCACCGCCATCGGGACGAAGAACATCACTATGATCAGCGACATCGCCGCGAGAAAGGAAAACAATACGATCAGTAGTAGATTCATCAGACCCTTCTTTTCGCTGTTATGGACAGCGGCAGAAAATGTGTATTGGGAATTTTAAACCCGTAACGCTCCAGCCGATCCATAAACGAGGGCATCACTCCCGTCGCCACAAAGTCTCCCAAGACCTTACCGTTTTCGACGCCTCGTTGCTCAAACTTGAAAATCGTTTGTGTCGTTATGGTGCTGCCCTCCATACCGCTAACTTCGGTAAATTCGACGAGCTTTCGGCTGCCGTCGCTCAGGCGCGACAGCTGCACAATAAGATCCAAGCCCGACGCAACCTGCTCTCTTAAAGCTCTTTCCGGCAAGTGGATACCGGCCATCAACATCATCGTCTCCAGACGAGACAGCGCGTCGCGCGCTGTTCCGCATGAATGGTACTTATCGAGCCGTCATGTCCGGTGTTCATCGCTTGCATCATGTCCAACGCTTCGCCGCCTCTCACCTCGCCGACGACGATTCGGTTCCGGCCGCATACGCAAGGCATTGCGCACCAAATCTCGTTGCGTTGCTGAACCCTGTCCCTCGATGTTGGGGGGCCGCGTTTCCAGGCGCACTACGTGTTCCTGCTGCAGCTTTAGTTCCGCGGAGTCCTCAATGGTTACGATACGCTCGTTTTCCGGGATATAGTTCGACAGACAGTTAAGGAGAGTTGTTTTCCCAGCCCCGGTTCCGCCGGAGACTAAAATATTTAATCGTGACTTAACACAGGCCGCTGCCACTTCAGGCGATTTCCGCCGGCACCGAGTTGAATTGAACCAGATCGTTGATCGTCAAACGCTCCGCGCCAAATCGCCGAATCGAAAGAACTGGCCCATCCAGCGCCAATGGTGGGATAATCGCGTTTCACGCGGGACCCATCCGCTAAACGGGCATCGACCATCGGCGAGCTTTCATCTACTCGTCGCCCCACTCGGGTTACGATCCGCTCTATAATCTGCATCAGGTGCGCGTTATCGCGAAACCGGACATCGGTCTTCTCAAGTTTACCGTATCGTTCTACAAAAACATGGCTATGTGTGTTGACCAGGATATCGGCGATCTCGGGATCTTTCAGCGAGGATTTCTAAAGGTCCCAAACCAAATACCTCATGTTGAACGTCCGAGACCAAGCGGTCACGATCCGCACGACTAAGAGGAATGGCCTCAGCCATGACCATATCCTCAAGAATTCGCCGGATCTCGACTTTGACACTTTCCATCTCCAAGGTCGAAAAGCTTGGTTAGATCTAAGGTGTCGATCAACCGCCGGTGAATTCGCAACCGCAAATCCTGAAGAATCGCGTCCGGATTCCCGGCCTGCATGGGCCGCAGAGGGTTCTAAGACCATCGAAGCTGCCGCCTCTCTGAATTTCCCACTTGTCTTTATCAGGTTCCAAAGCATGGATTTTTCATCAAGTCCTCTCTTGCTTACTTCAGCAGTCCTCGCATGGGAATCAGCCGGCTCAGGAGGCCAGATTTCTTATCTTCATCCTCTTCTCCCGTCATTCCATGCCCGGGATACTTGAACACTTCTAATACCGCAGTCGTCAATCCCGCATAGCTATCGGCGATGTCGGATCGCGGATCGGATTCTTCAATCGAGAGTCCTTGGTTGACAGCCGCAATTGCAGTTGGATAGTTATTCGGGAGTGTCCAAAACACCTTCACGCCAGAGCCTTCTCGACTGACTCAAGGCTCATGAGCTTGACTTTTGACGTACCGATTCAAGGCATGAGCCGGATCTTCTTGTCGTAAATGCCCATTCGTTCGAAAGCTCGAACGCTTCCATGAGCACTCTTCAACGACGGCACATCCATTTCCGTAACGAAAAGAACGAGCCCCGCTTTATCTAAAACCAATGCCAGCATCTCATCGAATTTTTTCGCCATGTCGACGACAACAAAATCAAAAGACTGAGCCAAAACATCAAGAATCTCATCGATGTCGGACGGAGTAATTCTTCGCGCATCTTCGGCGTAGAATGGCTCTGCAAGAACTCTGACACCGGAGCTATGTTTCACGAGGGAGCCGTCGAGAAGCAGCGGATCAATCCGTTTGACGTTTTTCGCCAGGTCTAGAATGGTGTACGAGGCATCGATATTTAAGAAACTGGTCACCGAGCCAAATTGCAAGACCAGGTCGACCAGGCAGATCTGACTTGTTGCTAACCTGCCAAATTCGAGGGCAAGATTCTGTTGCAAGCGTGGTTGCGCCCACTCCGCCTTTGTTTGACGAGACCGCAATTATTTTGCCTCGTTCGACACCTCGACCAGGCGAGGAATGGACGTCTGATCTTCTTTCGAATATGATCGAAAGACTTCAAGACCTCTTTGCCAATTGAAAGGCTGGCTCAAATACTCTTCAGCCCCGGTTCTCATCGCGCGCAGGAGAGTTTGAGGATTGTCATCGGGCGCGGTCATGACCAAATGGACGTTGGACAGTTTGAGCTTAATCTCTGCCGCGACGGCGAAGGCTCGTTCCTCATCGCGATTGAGATCGATCACCGCGACAATCGGCCCGCTCTTGTTGCGTAAATGATCAAAAGCATCCGCGTAGTTGTGCACCCGTGTCTCGATAAAGAAAGCCGGCTCTTTCTCCAGCTGCTGTCTCAACGAGGTGAGCTTCGTAAGCCGCCGATCCGTCGATCGAAAGGCAGTCATATGTTTATGTTTTTATGATCTTTGCGGTGTCAGAGTTTAATCCGCCGACATAGCCCTCCCATGGATGGCTTCCGTTCTGGTCCAGCCAGAAGAACATCTGGCGCCTTGGGATCCGACTTAAAGCGAATCCGCGTGATGCCAACAAACTCCCAGCGAGTGAAGCTGGCTCTTCTGCCGCCTAAGTTCGCGACGATCCGCGCGGTGATGATAAACATCAGTCTAGTTTCATGAAAGAAAATTCTGAGTATGGTAATGAGGGATTTTGTACTGGCGTCACCTCCTGATATGGAAATGGGTCAAAGTCTTTTTGAGGATTTTGCAGTCGTTCATCTGATCAGTAGCCTCCCGCTTTCCTTCTTATCCTCGAAGAGTACTTGCGTATCGCTGGACTCCGCCCCAGAAATCCCTTCGAAATTCTATGTTCAGATAACCAACTCACCCATCCTGGAAAACTCTCCAAACTCAATGAATTCATTTGATCATCTGGAAACAAAACTGAGTCGCAGCCGTTTAAAACCTCACTATAGTCTAACCAGAGTTTTACATTGAATGGAACTCTCCAAAAACCACTGGGCTCATTCTGCTAGATGGCTTCAGAGGCTGAGTTCAGTATCTGGTACATTCTTCAGCTTTGCAAAGCTAGCAGGTAAAGCATAATTGAGAGGTAAATATAAGATAACTGTTGAGGAGGAATGAAAGCTTGAGTTTAGTATAAGTGGAGTAAAACCGCCTGTAACGAAACCATTAGCAATGGATGTTTCTCTGGGGGAGGAAAATCGAACTGGGACACCCTCGGGGCTTGAGGAGACAGCTTGAGATTTCAGCAACTGATCCATGATCTGTCCGTCATTTCTTTTATCGTTGAGCAAAACCAGATATCTCCCATATTTGATCTTCTTCATTCTGACTCAGCTCACAACTCACTGTACTGAAGAACACTGATGTCTTCCTGTCTGTATCCCAGACATGACGATAATTCTGCGTGCCAGCGTAACTTCCTTCTGTGCCTTTTGAGCAGAATGTGGTGTAGCTTGGGGGCTTAGCTCCAAGACCAATCATATCCCCATCAGAATTTTTGCAAGTTCTTCAATATGAATCAAAATGGAAACAGATCTCAAACCTTCCTTATGTCAAAGTAAAAGGCAGTGAAGACTTGAAAACAGCTCACCTGGGAGAAATCATCAGATCGTGGCTAGCGCGGATGAAACCCGCGTTTCGCCGAGATGGATCACGCTGACGGCACCACGGCTTTGCCATTGACGGTGAGCGCCGAGACTGGGCGCGAACACCACCGACACGGTCCGGTGCACGACTGGGCCGCCGCAGATCGAGATCGATCGAGCGCCCGCTCGGCGGATCAGCCGAGGATCAGCTTGACCGCTACTGATCGCTGGCGCCTGCGCCACGAGCCGCCGGCGAGGCCGGCAGTAATAGGGTGTTAAACGCTCGCGGGCGCGAGAAAAACCCTTCACCGACGTCCACAGCGCGAACTTCTTCGTCGCGATCGTCTTCTTCCGCTCGAATCACCACATCTTTTTATCACTTCGCTTATAATCCATGATACTGTTCCATTTAAGTGCATTCAGCAGGACATGCCCTCCTTATATGGCTATGCTTCGCATGAGCCAGATCCCAGCCAGAGAGCAGCTTCCATGTGTGGCTTGTGAACTATTGTCCTCCTGGCTCCCATGCAGGAGGTCTCATGAATGATCAAAAGCAGGAGTTTTCTCCGACAGGTGCTACTCCAACCAGCATTGACTGATCGAGCCTGTACTCAGTGGCTGTCCTTCTGCTCCACGCTTTGTGCCACAGAGAAGCACTCGCTTATTCTGCAGCACGATCTTGGAAACCTTATCGTCCTGGTTTTGACTACCGGGCGGTGTCGTGGTCACAATCACGATCACACGCGATCATCGGGAACGATAAAGCCGCTGACTCCGATGATTTCATCAACTTTAACGGCCATCGCTCGTTTACCGGCCTCCAGCCGAATAGTTAAACCCGCCCCTTCTCCAGCCAGACGCGACTCCGAGATGGGCTCATTCGCCATGATCTTTACCCGATTCGTCTTGCCGACGACCTGCTCGGGTGAAGAGAAAGAAGCCGGCCGGCACAGATGCTTTCGGCCACTGAACAGCCTTGACCATGCCCTTTTTGATCATGTCGTCGTTGAAGGCCGTGCCCGCAGGGATTTCCTTGGCAGCCACCACAACGTTTTGAGTTTCTTGCCTCAGCGATGACTCGGCTGTCTGTCGCTGTTGACGGAGAAAGTTATAGATCCCGTATGCCGCGATTAATCCGAAGAATACCGCGACAACGAGTGCAATTTTTAACCTATTTTGCATAACAGCTCCTCTTCTGTGCAGATTTAAAAATTTCGGTAACTCATTGGCTCCCGAGGTAGTTTTTGGAAAACCCGGCCCACCGACCGGTGGGATCAAAATAGTAAGCCACCAAAGTTCCGGCCCCAATAGCAACGCCCCAAGGGACTGAATCGGCACCTTTGGCGGTTCTTTTACCGATGGAGTCAGGCAGCATTCGACCGAAGCTGAGGATGGCAAGTTTGCAATCGGTCCATGCATCCTTAAGAAATCCAGAATTAAAGCGGCCGATCGCGACATGACCGGCGGCGAGAACACCTGCCGCCACTATTGAGTAGAAAAGTACACGTGGAAGCCATTCGACGCCAAGAAGCGCCCCAACCACGCCAAAATATTTCGACGTCTCCCGCACCCATCCACCCAAGCGCAAACGGGACGATAAAAACGGCGATGCCTCCAATAAACCCTAGGAGGCTGTGAGAAAACTGGGCAAAACCCTGGGACGCATTAAGCAGCAAGCCTCCGCAAGCCCAAACGCAATAATCCAGTTCGGAATCCTTCGCACCGTCAAGTCGAAGAAGACCGAAAGGACAGTCACCAGTAAGATCGAGAGTCGAGCGGACTCAGCAATTTACAACGCCATTACTGCATTTAGTTTAACCGAAACCCCGACAATTTCTTTTACTTACCGATTGCTTCTGCCTTGGGGGCAAGACTCGGCCGTTTCTTGCCCCCAAAGCCACTGGATAAAAGCACGATGCGAAGCTTTAGCAACCGGCGCCAGTACCGCGTTAAGACAGCCCACAATACTTGGTCCAGGCACCCGAGAGCGCCTGATCCAGCGCCTGTACCTTTGACAGCAACCCAGAAAACCAATGCCACGAGAAGGACGATCAAGGTGTATTCCACCAAGCCTTGCCCCTCTTCTTCGACTACCAACCTCTTTAGCAACTCCATTGTTCTTTCACCCCCTTTCTTTACGACCATTGATTACTAAGTCTTGAGTCCCGATCGACGTCTAATAACCAAATCTGAGGCGATGTTTTGAGGACCTATCATCATGTTGCTTTGCGGGAAGAGCAGATCTTATGCCAGTAATCTCTGACTATATTTTTCAAAGCCTTACGGGACTAAGACCAAGTTTTTGCAAGATTTCTTTGACAAAAGTGACAGGCTCTTTGAATGAAGTGTCACAAAGTGCGCAATCTCGATCTCATAAGCACGCAGAGTTCCAAGCACAGAAAAAGAGGTGTGTCAACCGATCTCCGCTAAGGTGTAGAAAAGGTGCTACGTGGATAGGAACTTAAAACAATATGACCGTCACACCGAAGAGCCTTTAAGAACCTTGGTGAACATGCTTGGCGTCTGGAACATGTTTTGCGTCGAGGAGCCAGCGTTTGCGTGTTGCACTAGTTCATGAACAAGATTAGTGACCACGATGTGATAGTAGATCTTTTTGTGCGTGGGGACGATTTTGTGTCCATTTTGAAGCGCGGAGTTGCGAATCGAAATCTACTTTTGAGACTTCTATGAAAATTGGCGAAGACGAACGAAAGCCTCTAACCATCTTGGTCATCGAAGACCACCCGGATCAGCGCGACCTCTTGGCTATTGTCCTTCAGCGAGAAGGCTACCGTGTCGTCACGGCTGGGAATGGCGTAGAGGCCATGGAAAAACTCCAAAAAGAACACGTTCAGATCGCGCTGTCGGACATAATGATGCCCAAAATGGATGGCTTTGAGCTCATCAAGAGCATCCGCAGTGACCCTGCTCTCAAAGGTATCTACATGATTCTGATTACCGCCAGGATCCAGGAAGGCGATAGAGTACGCGGGCTCGATCTCGGAGCCGATGATTATATTACGAAACCATTCTCCTTTTCCGAGTTACTGGCCAGAGTTCGCGTCGGCTCTAGAGTCGTACACTATCAACAGAACCTTGAATACCAAACCCAAATCGATCCATTGACCGGCCTGTTTAATCGCCGCGCCTTTGAAAGAAAGATTGCGGAGGAATTTGAGAGGGCAAAGCGCTACAACCATCCAGTCTCGGTTCTGCTATTGGACATCGATAACTTCAAGAATATCAACGACACCTATGGACATCACGGGGGATATCGCGCTCGTCAAAATTTCCGCAATACTTCGAGAAAACCCGCCGAAGTGATTTCCCGGCACGCTATGGCGGAGAAGAATTCGTTCTGATTCTTCCTGAAACTGACCAGGAAAGCGCGTTCCAGGTAGCCAACAAAATTCATGAAGAAATCAGGTCGCAAACATTTGGCACGAGCACTAGTCCCTTTGCGCTCACGGTCAGTATCGGCCTGAGCTCAACCTCGACCAAGGATTACGCTGACTGGCGACAAACGCTCGAGGACGCAGATCAGGCGATGTACGTGGCTAAAAATAGCGGTAAGGATCGAGTCCAGGTTTGCCTGCCCCAAGGCAAAAATGGATTGACTCAAACTTCCGCACACGCCTGACGAATGTCGCTTCGAAGCGCAGCCCTTCTTATCCCATTCTGTCTTCACTTTGGTTGTTGGCGCTTGGATATTATTTGAACCGGGCCAGGGAAATGTTTCCCACGATCTAAAACGCGCCGGCGGCCGTGAATCAATCGGCGTCAAGCAGTTGAGTACTAAGACATCTCAGGTTCCCCAGGACATTCTGAGTAAGCTCACTAACTATTCCACGACTTTCAAAAGTAACCAGGAATTATTCCTTTACGGGTCTATCGCTGTTTTCGGAATCCTAATCATGGGATTGGCCATTGTTGGGGCCAAGTCGGCTCCGAAGCACACGACGGCCTCAGCACTCGAAGTCTTGAAGCAGGAGAAAGAAAGAGCCGAGCATGTGGCCAGGCTTAAATCAGAATTCCTCAATCAAGTTTCGCATGAGTTACGCACCCCGCTCGCAGTTATCATAGGCTACATCGAGTGCATAACGGATGGGCTCTATGGCGAGATTGAATCCAAACATCAAGAAATTCTTCAAATTGTTGCGAAACAATCGAGTCACCTCAAAAAATATGATTGATCAAATACTCATCTTCTCGCGCCTGGAGGCAAATAAGCAGCCGCTTCGTATTGAAGAACTTCCAGTTAGCAAAATTTTTAACGATCTTCGCGATACCTTTGACTTTTATGCAAGCAAAAAGGCCTTGAGCTTAGCTGGGAGCTCTCGAACGAGGTCAATACACTGAACACTGACCCGGAGAGATTTAAAGAAATAGTGAGCAATCTGCTTCAGAATGCAATCAAGTATACAGATCGTGGAGTTATTTCGGTTCGTCTTAACTGGTTGACAAGCCAAACCGTTGCACTCGAAGTATCCGACACCGGCATAGGAATTGCCCACCATCATCTCTCGAACATTTTTGACCCTTTCATGCAAGTTCACAAGACTTCGTCTGGAGAATTCACGCGGGGGAATCGGCTTGGGCCTCAGCATCGTCAAGAAACACGTGGATCAGATGAAAGGCACAATGAACGTTGAGAGCGAATTAGGAAAAGGTACGACATTCAAAATCGTATTGCCACGAGCATACGAAAGGCCACGTTCGGCGACGCATCGCTTGCGAAATTTGATAAAGCTGCCAAGTCCTCGCACTAGGGAAACCGCTGTATCACTCGCCGCGTCGTCCTGCAGGAAAAGTTAGCGAGGCAAAGAAAGTTAATCGAGCCGTCGGATAGGCACGGAATTTACTGGTAGTTTCTATGCTTCGACAGATCTTCTTTCCAACATCCATATTGGCTTTAGTCTATCTTGCTTGGTCCGGAGCAACCGGTTAATTGGGACAAATCTGTCACATACGAAGACCATGGTGTCAAAAAGTAGGTATATTAGGTACCTAAAATCGGTCGCATAACCCCGCAAAGAATGTAACCGATTAAGACCACAAAGTTTCTTTTCGTCCTAGAGCAATGGCATAGTGATTGCGTTTTGTCACAGCCGGCTACTACCCGCAAAAGCGGCAAAAACAAATAAATAGGCAAGGCGAAAAGGACGGCAGGGTAATATTCCTCACCAGGTTGGACCAATGAACCAAGCCATCGCTGATTTGTCTGGGAATACTCTTTTCGAACTCCGCCTTCGACAAGCCATCCTGGCGGCCCAACATGATGTCAAGCAAGTTGGCCTACTGCTGATTGATATCGATGCCACAGACAACTTTCCCATTCAGGACTCCGAGCTCGCTAAGGAGTTCTCCGAGAAGACTTGGATCCGTCTCCGCACGGTACTAAGAGACTCAGATACAATAGTTCGAATGGACGACGGAGAGTTGGCAGTTTTGCTACCTTCTGTTGCCGGGCCTGAGGATGTCATTTTCGTCGCACGGAAGGTTCTGAGCAAATTGGAAGAGCCTTTGTTACTTGAAGGGCTGAAATTCGACGTTCGGCCACGCATTGGAATCGCACTATTTCCCGAGCATAGTAGCAACGCAGATAACTTAGTGCACCGAGCGGATATCGCTCCGCAGAGGCTAAAAGAACAAGGAACAAATACGTACTCTACGCTCACGAACAGAACAATGCCCCCGTGCTGCATTACGCATGAGCGAGTTGCGACAGGCGATCGTAGCCGATCAACTGTTTTTATTGTATCAACCAAAAATAGACCTCAAAAACGGCCTGATCGCTGGGCTTGAGGTTCTAACCCGCTGGCAACATCCCGATCTCGGTCTTATTCCACCGGACGAATTTATTCCGGTGGCCGAGAGGACCGGCTTGATCATTCCCCTCACGCTCTGGGTACTCCATCAGTCGCTGCTCCAGTGCCGTGCCTGGAACGACATGGGAATCGATATAGGCATTGCCGTCAATCTCTCGATGTGGAACCTGGAAGCTCAAGAGCTGCCGGACCAGATCGCGGGTCTCACCAAAAGCGTCGGAATGCCGGCCCATAGGTTAGAGCTCGAGATTACAGAGAGTGCGATTATGGGAGATCCGCAAAGAACGATGCGCACACTAACACTTATCAGAGATTTGGGTGTGCGCTTTACGATTGATGATTTTGGCACTGGATATTCGTCTCTGGCGCATCTGAGAAAGCTACCCGTCACAGGGATGAAAATTGACAAGTCCTTTGTTCAGAACATGGAGTCGGACCGGGATAATGCGGTTATCGTGAGATCAATCATCGATCTAGGACACAATTTGGGTCTTAAGGTAACCGCAGAAGGTGTGGAAACCCAAGCGGCTAAAGACATGCTCGTCGGCTTTGAATGCGACGAAGCGCAGGGTTATTACTATAGCTACCCCATTCCAGCTCACGAGATCGCGCAACTTTTAGGAAGCGCACACTGGCTGCAGCAAGTTTTTCGACTATTAAACACAGCAGCAACGCAAGGCCGCGCGGTTCCCAGGCCGCTTTACAAAGGCCATAGCTTGACGTGAGGCAAAAAGCTGGTCAAAATTAGCGCGCTCAAGGATTAGGATGAAAGGAGTTGAAAGTATGAAAAGAAACATTCTTCGCAACACGTGTGCCGGTCTTATGGTGATAAGTGTCTTGGCAGTTCCTGGTGCGTTGCGAGCACAACAATCAGCCACGCAACAGGTCGACGGGATTCTCCGTTCTGGGCAGCATATTACTGTCAGTACTCCACGTCCCGTTAAAATTTGTTACCTGCGTGGGAACGCAAACGGGTGCAGCCGTAGCCTACACCGCAACTTTTGGGGTCGCCGGAAACTATGATGGCGGGACCAATGGGAAGCAAATTGGCGAAGTGGCTCGTAGATCATGTACAGGGATTGGATTATTACTCCGGAGCAAGTGAGCAAAGACTACCAATAGCTATCTTTCGATCGAATTTTGAGCTAATAGCTTGGCCGCAGACATTGAACTGTGAAGGCCAAAAAACCCAGCCAGAATCTGGCTGGGTTTTTTGTCCCATCACATGTCTGCAAATGATAGTAGCTATTCGTGTTCGGTTGCCGAGCTCAAAGCGATGTGTACACGATTTACGAGCCTCACGTCTATATTACTTGTTTTGTGAATGCTTGGACGGTTCGCCTCAACCCCTCCTTCACCATGACTTTCGGTTCATAACCCAAAAGACGCTGCGCCTGGGTAATATCAGCCAAAGAGTGACGTACGTCGCCAGCCTTGGGAGCTGTGAAATTCGTCATGTGCTTTGATGCCGGTGATCTCCTCCAGGAGGCGTATTAGCTGGTTCAGAGTGATGCGCTCACCACAGCCTATATTGCAAACGCTTCCCAGGCACTCCAATCGCCCGCAAAGCCAGCAAATTCGCCTCGACCACGTTTTCAACATGTAGGTGAAGTCGCGGGACTCGTTCGCCGTCGCCGTACACAGTAACAGGCCCTTTCTGCTAATATTTTAGTAATAAATTTCGGAATGACTGCCGAGTATTCTGAGTGAGGATCTTGGTCGGGACCAAAAACATTGAAATATCTGAGGCTCACCGTTTCCAACCCATACAGGTCATAATATAGCTTGCAATAGCGCTCCCCGACCAATTTCTGTAGCGCATAGGGCGAGAGTGGATTCGGCGACATCGCCTCGGTTTTAGGGAGAATCTCTGTGTCGCCATAAGCGGACGACGATGCCGCGTAGACGAAACGACGAACACCTGCCTTCCGGCAACTTTCTAGGAGATTCAAAGTCGCTGTCACATTCGCTCGGTTCGTACCAATGGGATCGTATAACGGACCGCTGGACCGATGGCACAGCCGCTTGATGCAAAACGTAATCGACGTCTCTGACGACCTCATCGCTGACCCGCTCGTCGGCCAAGTCCCCTTCGACAAATTCTATGGAATCGCGTACAGTTTTCAAGCGTATTGACTGACCTGTAGACAAATTATCTACTACCCGAACTAATTCCCCTCGCCAACAAGTCGTCGCACAATATGCGAGCCGATGAAGCCCGCGCCACCCGTTACCAAATAACGCTCACCCATCTTCAACCTTACTTTTAACCAACAATCAACCGTAGGACCGGGCTTCAGTCGCTTTCCGGTTTTCGCTGCGGCCACGACCCTACTCGAACACGTGCTTCGAGGTATCTATATAGCTTCGGTCGTTGGTGATTTCCGAATGATTCAAATTTTCGTTTCCTATTCTCCGAAACAATAGCGATCTGTTATGGAATGTTTCGAACGATCATCGGCCCAAGTATCCGGGCTGCTAGTAAAGGAAGACGCTGCCAGATACGAATTGCAGCTTGATATCTTGGATTCGATGGGCTTAGATCAGGCATCACGTTGCGACCATCCATCAGGTATTGCCAGTAGAGTTGTACAGGCTTTGCACCCCATTGTTTCTTGAAATTATATGTCCCTTCATTGGGAGTTGATCTGCCAAAGTCTAACCTATTAAGGCCATTGCGTATAGCAAACCGTATCGCTTCCCAATAGAGCATGTTGTTAGGACAGAGGTTCTTGTAATCGCTGATGGACGAGGCCCAGGGAATTTCCAACGTGTTCTTAAACCAGGAGCCGATTCCGGCAGCAATCATTCTCGTTTCATGGTAGACAGCAAAAATGCGCGTAGTGTCGGGGAATGCTTCCAGAATGTTGCGAAAAAAGCTGTTGCTGTAGACCGGCGTACCAAGATCACGCATATTGCGGGTGAAAACCTCATAGAACCCGTCTAGAAGTTCTAGGTGACCGGCCACGAATTGCAGTCCACTTTTCTCCGCCTTTCTTATCTGATTTGCGCAGCTTGGCATTGAACGTTCGCCACTGGACGTCACTATCGGGCGCTAAATCTAAAATCATTGTGACCTTGTGCTGCCGAGTTGGAATTCCCTTGAGAGTTTCTCCGACGTGTCGTAACTCAACGTGCGTTGCTCCAAGAGATCTCCTAAGCCTTTCTGCTTCATCTAACAAAACGCCTGCGGCTGAATCACTTTTGTAGAGAAGTCCGCCGTAATTAACAAACGGGACTGAAATTAAAAAAGTTACCGGAAAAGCTTGCTGCGCATGTGCTACGAGGGGCAGCACTCCTTGCCACTCCCCGTTGTTGTCAATGGCGCCTAGGTAATGGCACTGATGGCCAAAGCTCTTGGTAATTATCGTCTTCCACTTGAACTGATGATAAGGGGTCGAGCTCTTGAGCTGACTGAACGAAACGAATCCCAGGCACTTGCTTGCGAATCTACGACCACTACCTGCATCAATCTACTTACCCCGCCAAGGTTATAACGAAGAGGCTAAAGACACTCTGGTGCCTATCATTACATTCTCCGTCGCCATTAAGCCTCTGTTTCCTCCCACGGATGACGGCTCAGCCAAGCGGCCGTCAAGTTATTATCCATCGTGCGTATAATAATCCACATTTGCCCATCAGGAAAGCCGAAGGTCTCTCAGGGCTTCAGTTGTTCCTTGAAAAGTAATTCCGCTGGCAAACGAGAGAAAGCTGAACTCAGCCATCGAAATCTAATTCCATCCCACTATTACGGGCAGGTATTCCTCCTTGGCCTTAGCCTAACTAACCTACAAATGCGGCACTCCAGAACCACGTACGTTAAAAACTTCTTGATTACCGTCAGGCGTTACTTGTCGCCGGTCAAATTAGCCAAAGATACACAAGTTCTGCAGGGAAAACCCTACTCTGCGGATGAGAGATTTGTCTAGAATTAGGGACAATATTCCTCTCGATGCGTCGTACTAAAATCCGGATTAAACATGTTCGTTCACATTCTAGATTGGGGAGTTAGCAAACAAGAATACCTCTTAGGACTATCGTGGCACAATCCTTGCGCGCGGCCACGATAAACCAAAATCTCGATGCCCGTCTCCGCAATCGCAAATCAGCCGCAGCGATACACGAGACTGGTTGTCAAAAGACAAGATGACAGAGCTGCCGACCGGCGCACCTCATGTCGCTTACGGTTGTGCACTGCTTTGCCTTGCAAGCAAGGGACATTTTGACGCATTTTAAAATTTTTCTCATATTCCTTTATTCTTTCGCGGTGATGTCCACTGTTGCTCCCGGTCATGTAAATGCCGCGAGCTTCCAACTCACGTGGGTTGATAATTCCCAGGACGAAGATGGTTTCAATATAGAGCGCAAGCTAAACACCAACGGGACATTTTCACTCATCGCAACCGTTGGTCCAGATGTAACGTCTTACGTCGATGATAACTTGGCGAATACTACCACCTACTGTTATCGCGTGAACGCCTTCAACGATGCCGGCAACTCCGCTTACACTAACGAGGCGTGCCGGACGACTCCTGCCACATCACCTCCTCCTTCCGGCAATACGATCTCCACGAATATCGCCAATGGTGCGATATTAAGTGGTTCTTCCGTCGTATGGACGGCAACTCCTTCCGGTTCTCCGGTTCGCGTTGAGTTTTTCATTGACGGCGCTCTTTTATCGGACAGAATACGTTTCTCCCTATCAATTCAACGGTGATCCCTCGGGAACTCTCAATACAACACACCTTTCTAATGGCTCTCATCAGTTGAAAGTCCGCGCTATCTACTCTGATAACTCAACAGCTGAACAAACAATCACCGTTACCGCCTCCAATGAGTGCAACCCCGGCGCCGCCTCCTCCACCTATCGCTTCTTCAACGGTCACTGCAAGCACTGCTTGGCCAGACCGGAGAAGATATCGTGGGCACCGCCTCAGTAAATCCCTGACGGCATACAAGATGTCCATATCAGATTGAGCGGAGTCCAGAGCACAATTACCGGCGTTAGAGATTACAGGCGGCGATCTTGGTGGTCGTTGGGAAACTCCCTTTAATGGAGCAACTGAGTTGTGGCCATAAGGCCCCAGACTAATCCTTCTCTTGTTGATCTTTACTTCGACTCCTCAGGCCGAACTCTTCTCTACACTCTTGACCTGACTTCTTTGCTAGACGGTTCTTACCCAGACTATCCAAACTTCCATCGTCGCTGATAGTACTGCTGCGTTGAGTACTGACACTACAGCCACTTGCAACCGCCACCCGTCTAGCTGGATCCAGCACTCGCAACCTTTCAAGACCACAGCCAATCAGCTCATCACAAAGATAGGGTCTTTCGACCTGACACCGGAGAGTGGTTTTTGGATCGCAACAGGAAATGGTCAGTGGGACGGCTGCTGCAGCTAGACACCTGCATTACTTTATTCGGTCAACCGGGAGACCTTGCCGGCTATCGGGAGCTGGAGCGGTGCTGGGACTATCAGCATAGGGCACCTTCAACCCAGACTGCGGGGATGTGGCAACTGGATCGTAACGGAACGGCCGTTGGGATGGCTGCGCGGTCGGACACCTGCATTACTTCATTCGGTCAACCGGGAGATCTGCCGGCAACGCGGGGAACAAGCCGGCTTCACCGAGATCGATCATTGGCACCTTTCAGCCGCAGCAAGGCCTCTGGAAATTTGACCTCAACGGGAATAACACGTTTGATAGCTGTTCCATAGATGAATGCGACGACAACTTTGGTGCTCTGGGCGACGTTCCCGTAGTTGGCGACTGGAACGGTTCGGGCACAGAAAGAGATCGGCGTCTTCCGGCCAAGCACAGGAGAGTGGTTCTCCTAGACATTAACGGTAATGGCCAGTGGCGACGGGTGCCGCGTGGACAAGTGCATCAGGCCAGTTTGGTGGTAATGGTGATCTCCCCGGTCGTCGGTGATTGGAGCGGCACAGGAGAAGTTAGGATTGGTGTGTTCCGGCCCAGCACCAGGAGAGTGGTTTTTGGACATGAATGGAAACGGAAAGTTTGATGGCTGTGCAGTCGACGCTTGTCCAGGTCCATTCGGTCAGCCGGGAGATTTGCCGGTGGTGGGAAAGTGGTGATAACAAAATACCAAGCTCCGAAGTGTATGTTCGCTGGGTCAGGGATGGGCGAACAAAAATGTGCTCTCAAGGAGCGGTTTAGCTAGGTCATATAATTTGAGTGTGTTGGTTTTGTACGCAAGATTAATAGCTTAGGAGGCACTCAAGGCCCGACAATCTCGTGGCACAGGGATTGCGGGTAACGCGATAAACCAAAAATCTCGAGGCCCCTCTCCGAAACGGCAAACCAGTCGTGAGGCTGGGACGCAAAGCCACGGATCAGGTCAACAACCTGAGAGCCGGGTTACCGAAGAGAGGTGTTGTGGATCTTCAAGGCGTGGGGTCTCAAGTGGAGGAGCTAAGGCCCTATGCTCGAGGATCCTGTTTTTTGGGAATCTACCGCGCTCGTTCGTCACTACATCCGCTTTGCCCTGGGAATTCTGTCCTGGCTTATTCTTGTGGCGTGTTTTCTGGCACCGGCGAAGGCTGCTGGGCCGTTGAGTGTTCGCTCTAGCAACCCTCGGTTTTTCGTCGATTCAAACGGCAAGGCGGTTTATCTCAGCGGCGTTCATCTGAACAATGATCTCGATTGACCGTAGTGACAAAACGGTTTTGGACTTTACGAGCTATCTTAATTTTCTCCAGCAATACGAGCACAACTTCGTGCGCCTGTGGGCGTGGGAACAAGCAGCGTGGACCAATGAAAGTAGCGGCGAAGATTACCTTTGATCCCTTGCCTTATCAGAGAAAGGGTCCCGGAACGGCGCTCGATGGGGGTCGCAAGTTTGACCTGACTCAGGTTCAATCAGACTTACTTCGACCGGTTGCGCTCTCGTGTCGTCGAGGCTGGCCAGCGCGGTATCTATGTCTCAGTGATGCTGTTTCAAGGTTTCAGCAGTCAGCGAAAGGCCATTGGTGGCGGCAATCCATGGGCCGGCCATCCGTTTAACGTCAGTAACAATATCAACGGCATCAACGGCGACCCGTCGGGCAACGACAACGGTGAAGAGGTCCACTCTTTGATAGTTCCGGCGATTACCTCGCTCCAAGAGGCTTATGTTCGCAAGGTGGTGGACACGTTGAACGATCTCGATAACGTGCTTTACGAAATCAGCGGGGATGCGCCTGCGTCAAGTAGAGACTGGCAATATTACATGATCAACTACTTGAAAAGCTACGCAGGCCACTAAACCCAAGCAGCACCCAGTCGGCATGAGCTACTTCTACCTTGGGAGTGCCAACGATTTACTGGCGAGCCCGGCCGATTGGATTTTGCTGCCAGGCACTGATACGGATCCTCCGTTGGCAGCAGGCAGCAAAGTTATCTTCTCGGATATGGATCCGAAGCTCCTCGGCAGCAGCACGTCTTACCCAATGGTTTGGAAGAGCTTCATGAGAGGATTCAACCCGATTTATCTGGAATCGGATCTGACGAACCCCAGTGGCGACGAAAACGTGCGCGACTCCATGGGGTATACGCTCAAATATTCTCAGCTCGTGGATCTTTCATCCATGTCAGCCGAGCAGTGAATTATGTTCGAGCGGCTATTGCCTAGATCAATCCAGGACGCGAATATCTTGGTCTATCTGCCAGCCGGCGGAACGGTTCGAGTGGATTTGTCGGCTGCCAGCGGCAGCTTCGTTGCTAGCTGGTTTAGTCCCATAACCGGGCGAACGACATCCGGCGGTACTGTCAGTGCGGGTATCCCGATTCTCTTCACTTCGCCCATCGATGGAGATGCGGTTCTCTACCTGCAGGCGATGCCGGCACTCTCGAGCCAGAGCTCTGATCACCTCCGCAGGTTTGTCATCTTCCGATACGGTTCTAACTGCAGCGGCAACATCGACCCAAGCATCAAGCTTATCACTTTCCAATACGGGTCTCCGTTACAGTGACACAGGGATCGTCGGCCACTACAACGATCAACGCCACTTTGGCTGCTGGCTCCAGAATGCGCTCCATTAGCTTTTCGGTTTCCGGACTGCCGCAAGGAGTTTCTGCTGCCTTTTCTCCAAACTCCTGCACCCCAAACTGCTCAACGCAACTGAAACTCACAGCTTCAAGCTCGGCCGCAGTCGGAAGTTATACGATTACCGTCACAGGAAAAATAAGCAGTACCAAGCCACAACCAGCTTTGCACTCTATCGGTTGACTCAGCTCCCCGATGCAGCCGTCAATGCTCCAACAATAACTCCCAACGGCGGTACCTTTACCAACTCGGCGACGCGTGACGTTTGCAGACAAGCACTTCGGGAGCTTCGATCTATTATACAACTGACGGCACAACTCCGACGCAATCTTCTAAGCAGTACACGCGCTCCTTTCGCTCTTAGCGGCCACCTCGCTCGTGAAAGCTCGAGGCGTTTAAGAGCGGTATGACGCCCAGCTCACAGGTGAGCGCTTGGTTTACAAGAGACACATCATGCCCCGTGATCACGTCGGGCTTGGTTGCAGCCTACGGTTTCAACGAGGGCACAGGCAACACCGTCACTGGATCTCTCGGGAAATAACAACACCGGGGTGATCGCTGGACGCGACCATGGACGACTCAAGGTGGGTTTGGGACCGCGCTGGAGCTCCAATGGAGTTAACAATGTGGTGGCAATCCCAGCGGCGGCGGCCCTGAACCTGTCATCAGCGATGACGCTCGAGGCGTGGATCAAACCGACTGCGACGCGCAGAGTGGGTGGCGGACGATCATGCAGCTGAGGGAGACCGACGCGTACTTTCTGAATGACGAGTAACAGTAACGGCCCGTTGTTCATCGGGTGGGGGACGTTCAATGGACGGTGGCGTATGTGAGTGGTCGACTTCGAAGCGCGGTAGATGCCTGGACCCACGTGGCGTTGACATATGACGGAGCGACACTTGCGGCTATACGTCAATGGCGTCCAGGCATCAAGCCAGCGCGCACAGGTAGCGTTCCAAGCAAACTCGAATCCATTGTGGATTGGAGGCAACAGTCCGTACCAGGGAATACTTTCAGGGGGGCTGATTGATGAGGTGCGGGTGTACAATCGCGCTCTGAACCAGGCCGAAATACAGACCGATATGAACACGCCTATCAGGCGGGGGATCGATTAATCCGCCCACTTCCACGTGCTTTCGATTTTTCACTGACCGAATGGCGGCAATAAATCTGTTACCCAGGGACAAGCCATCACCAATACCATCACCACAACACTGATTTCCGAACATCTCAGGGGGTCGCGTTCTCAGCTTCGGGACTGCCCTCAGAGCTACGGCTTCTTTCTCCGGCCAACTGTAACCCAACTTGCTCTTCGACGCTGACCATCAGCACGGGTGGTTGTTCCACTCCCACAGGAACCCTATCATTACCATCGCGGCAGCAGGCGGTGGTGTAACCAAAACGACTACCTTTAACTGACCGTGAATGGTCTACCCACAGTGGCCACGCCCACCATCAGCCCCAACGGTGGCAGTTTCGCGGGCTCTGTCTCAGTGACGATACAGACGGCGACTTCTGGAGCTTCGATTTACTACACCGCCGTGACGGCTCGATCGCCGACGCAGTCATCATCTACTCGTACACGGCAGCCGATGACTCTCACGACCAGCGCTTGCGACAGTCAAGGCAGTCGCGCGTTTAAGAGCGAGCTGCCAGCCCCGAGCGCCGTGGCGAGTGCCTCTTTTCACCGCTAGCCGCACCGCCCCGCTCAGCTCACATTGACGTGGCAGGATAACTCGACCAATGAGAGTAATTTTTGGGGTCGAGAGAAAAGACCGGGACCAGCGGAACCCTATGCGCAGATTGGTTTAGTTTCTCAGCAGTACGTAACTGAACGAAGTACACT